>JGI24516J20058_1000003_pt1 | contig 260553 bp, 253 predicted proteins | sample LinPmetageLP39_FD_20058 | JGI IMG/M metagenome (IMG submission 20058) | reverse complement strand
GCGCTGTCGGCGCGCCGGCCGGCGACCGGTGCCGGCGCGGGCCGCCGCCGGGCCCGCCCGGCGAAGACCGCGTAGATCGCCAGCAGCACCAGTAGCGCGCTGATTCCGGCGGGCAGCAGCAGGCTTTGCCAGGAGGGCGGCGTGGCGGGCACCGCCAGAGTCAGGTTGAAGGGCCCGCCCCGGGCGCTGGCGGTGGCGCTGGCGCTACCGGTCTGGCCGCGACGGATCAGTGTCAGATCGCCCTGGCTCAGCGTCAGGGCGCTGCTTTTTGGCAGACGTGGATCGAGGCTGTCCAGCCAGGACCCCAGGTCGTGCTCCAGGATCACGGCGCCGCCAGGCGTGGTGCGGGCCATCAGCAGCGCCGGCTGTTCACCGCCGGTGCTGGAAACCACCACTTCACCCCGCTCGCGCAGGTTATGCAGCAGTTCACGCAGCGTGAACGACAGCCGCTCCTCACCGGGATGGCCGTCGGGTACGCGCAGCAGGCGGCTGTCATCCTGCCAGGGGGTGCGCGTCAGGGGTTGGTCGGCGGCCGGCGCGGGAGAGTCGGCGCGTCCGGCGAGTTGTTCCAACTGGGCGCGGTGGCGATTCACCCGCTGGCCGAGTTCGCCGGCCAGGGTGTTGGCCAAACGCCGGGCCTGATCCGCGGCGGCGGTTTGCGCCTGATCGTGCTGATGCTGGTGCCACAGCCCGAAGCCGGCGCCGACCAGCACCAGGCCCAGCAGCATGAGCAGCAGTGCTGGCCTGGTCAGAACCTCGCGTTCGTTCCCCATCCGTTCCCCCTTACGGTACCGTCGCCGTTCTGTGATCGCGGCGTTGCGGTGGCGCCCGCGGCGCTTACTGGCGGCCGCTGTGGCCGAAGCCGCCCTCGCCGCGGGCGCTGTCGTCGAAATCATCCACTTGCGTCAGCGCCACCTGCATCACCGGTACGATCACCAGTTGGGCGATGCGCTCGCCCGGCTCGATGGTGAAAGCGCTGTTGCCCCGGTTCCAGCAGGACACCATCAACTGGCCCTGGTAGTCCGAGTCGATCAGCCCCACCAGATTGCCCAGCACGATGCCGTGCTTATGGCCCAGCCCGGAACGCGGCAGGATCATACCGGCATAGCCGGTATCGCCGATGTGGATGGCCAGCCCGGTGGGCAACAGTTCGGTGTCGCCGGGGTTCAGGGTCAGCGGGGCCTCCACCATGGCGCGCAGGTCGAGGCCGGCGGAGCCGTCGGTGGCGTAGGCGGGCAGTGGGAACTGGTCGCCCAGGCGGGCATCAAGAAGCCGGTATTGCAGTTGCATCGATGGTCTCAGCGGTCAGTGGTTTCAGCTCTGGCGGATCGCGATCAATTCGATCAGTTGCTTGGCGATCTGCGCCTTGGAGGCGAGGGGCAGCACCTTGTGGCCGCCGGGCCAGATCACCGTGAGGGCGTTGTTGTCGCTGTTGAAGCCCACATTGGTGCCGGATACGTCGTTGGTGGCGATCATATCCAGTTTTTTGCCCTTCAGCTTGCCCTGGGCGTATTCAATCACATCCTGGGTTTCCGCCGCGAAGCCCACGGTGAAGGGCCGTTTGGCGTGGCTGGCCACGGCGGCGATGATGTCCGGGTTCTTCACCAGGGTGAGGTGAATTTCCTCGGTGGATTTCTTGATCTTGTGGTCGGCGGTGACGGTGGGCCGGTAATCCGCCACGGCCGCGGTGGCGATAAAGATGTCGCAGCCCTCTTCCACGGCATTAAGGCTGGCCTCATGCATGTCTTCGGCCCGAACCACGTCGATGCGCTTTACCCGGTTGGGGGTGTCCAGCGCCACCGGGCCGGCGATCAGGGTGACACGGGCCCCCGCTTCGGCGGCGGCCTGGGCCAGCGCGAAGCCCATTTTCCCGGAGCTCTTGTTGGTCAGGTAGCGCACCGGGTCAATGGGTTCCCGGGTGGGGCCGGCGGTGATCACCAGGTGTTTGCCGGTGAGCAGCTCGTAGTCGAAGACCTCGGCGGCTTGCTGAATGATCTCCGCCGGGTCCTGCATGCGCCCCGGACCGACCTCGCCGCAGGCCTGGCTGCCGGCGCCGGGGCCGAAGATATGGATGCCCTTTTCTTGAAGGATGAGCTGGTTCTTCTGGGTGGCCTGATCCGCCCACATTTGCTGGTTCATGGCGGGGGCGACGGCCACCGGGGCGCCGGTGGCCAGGCACAGCGTGGCGAGCAGGTCGTTGCCGTGGCCGTAGGCCAGGCGGGCCAGGAAATCCGCCGAGGCCGGAGCGATCAGCACCAGGTCCGCCCAGCGGGCCAGCTCGATGTGGCCCATGGCGGCCTCGGCGCGCGGATCCAGCAGGTCGGTGTGCACCGGGTGCCCGGACAGCGCCTGCATGGTAAGCGGTGTGATGAACTCGCAGGCGCCCTGCGTCATGACCACGCGTACTTCGGCGCCGGCGTCCTGCAGCCGGCGGACCAGATCCGCGCTCTTGTAGGCGGCAATGCCTCCGGTGACACCGAGGAGGATCCGTTTATTGACCAGTCGCTGCATGCTGTCATTCCGTACAGTATTTTGGGCTGTGGCTGACACAAACCATGGTGGATGTCGTCTGACCTCGCCCTGGGGGGTTGTGCAGACTAGGGGCGTCATAGGGTAGCACCAAGGTATGAGCAAACACAGGGAGGTGAGTATGGCGATCAGTGACTGGCCGAAATCGGAACGGCCCCGGGAAAAGCTGATGGAGCGGGGCGCGGGCGCGCTCAGCGACGCGGAACTGCTGGCGATCTTTCTGCGCACCGGCAGCCGGGGCAGAACCGCCGTTGACGTGGGGCGCGACATTCTCGACCGCAGCGGCGGTCTGCGCGGGCTGCTGGACCTGACGCCCAAGCGTATGGCGCGCCTGCCGGGCATGGCGGATTCCCGCTGTGCCCAGGTGCTGGCGGCCCTGGAGATGGGGCGGCGCTACCTGGCCACGGAGCTGGAGCGGGGCTTCAGCCTGGACAACCCGGAGCCGGCGGCGCGTTTGTTGACCGCCGAACTGCGCGGTGAGCCCTGCGAGGTGTTCGCGGTGCTGTTCCTGGATAACAAGCACCGGGTGATCGGCTTCGAAAAGATGTTCTACGGCACCGTGGACGGCGCCGCCGTCTACCCCCGGGAGGTGGTCCGCCGGGCGCTGGAATACAACGCCGCCAGTGTGATCGTGGCCCATAATCACCCCTCCGGGGTGGCCGAGCCGAGCCAGGCGGACCGTGATGTCACCGAGCGGCTGCGCCGGGCGCTGGATCTGATCGACGTGCGCATCCTCGATCATCTGGTGATCGGCGACGGCCATTGGGAGTCGTTCAGCCGCCGCGGATGGGTGTGATATTTTGCCCGCGAACACCGGAATCACTTGATCACCGCCCCGGGTTTTGGTATAAAACGCGCCTTTTCCGGGGCTGCCCCGCCCCAATTGTGTTGCATCACGGGAGCAAGATCATGTCCAAAGTTTGCCAGGTAACCGGGAAGCGGCCGGTAACGGGCCACCACGTGTCCCACTCGAACATCAAGACCAAGCGTCGCTTCGAGCCGAATCTCCACTATCATCGCTTTTGGGTGGAGAGCGAAAAGCGCTTCGTGCGCCTGCGTGTGTCCTCCAAAGGGATGCGTATCATTGACAAGAAGGGTATCGACAGCGTGCTGGCCGATATCCGCAGCCGCGGCGCGCGCGCCTGAGCCCAAGGAGCTGAATCATGGCATCTGGTCCGATTCGTGAAAAAATTCGTCTGGTCTCCTCAGCGGGCACCGGGCACTTTTACACCACCGCCAAGAACAAGCGTCTGCATCCCGAAAAGATGGAGACCAAGAAGTTTGATCCCGTGGTCCGCAAGCACGTGATCTACAAGGAAGCCAAGATCAAGTAAGCGTCCTGCCTGGCAAGGGACAACGAAACCCGGTGTGACTACCTGTCACACCGGGTTTTTTTATGTCTGCGAAACGGCTTGGCGCTTCTCGATACTTATTGCTTGATTGCGTCAATAACAATAAATTTCATAACGGTACAAAGTTGGTCTTTTTGTACGAGTAGCAAAACACGCATACTGGCATAACGATGTTACGCCGCCGTAAAGGTGGAAACGTAACGATAAAGGCGGTAACAAAAGAACAAGAACAACCGGTCATCGCTTTCACAACACCGGATATCCGCCGACATTTAGCATAACTTGTTGATTCTAAAGGGTTTGGGCGAAGGATATGCAAATGTGGGTACTTGTGAAGTGGTTCACAAAATATCTACTATCGGAAAGGAATCGTCACTGATCGCACTTTGGGTGTAAGGGAGAGCTTCACATGAAATCACTGACCATCTTTACCAACGTCTCACAACAACTTGCCGCCCGGCTGTTCAGCCGTGGCCGTACCCAGGCCGACAAGCAGCGTGGCGCCAGCGCGCTGGAGTACATCGTGCTCGCCGCCGCCATCATCATTATTATTGGGGCGCTGGCCGGGACCACCGGGATTGGCGATAAAGTCACGGAAGCCTTTACCAAACTGTTTACCGATGCTCAGAGTGCTGGGACTCCATAGGTCGAGTGTGGGTGCTAGACGCTGCCAAACGGCGGTGGGGCAGAACGGAGCGGTAGCTTTAGAGTTCTTGATGCTGTTCCCCTTCGTGGTCGCCATGCTCTACGCCTCCGCCATCTACGGCATCGTGTTCTTCAGCCAGTATCAGCTGCAGAACGTGGTGGACCGGGCGGTGGCCACCGCCCTGTACGTCGATCGTTCTGCGGACCACGAAGACAAAGGCGGCCTGAAAAACGTCGTTGAAGGGCGGGGGAATAGTGTTGTCGCCGACCTGTTGAGCCGACTGCCCGACCCGGTAAGTGGCGCGCAAGGCACCGAAGACGGGTTCTGCGGCACAACGGAGGTCGGCGGCGTGGAGATGCTCCGCTGCAGCGTGACCTACAATTATGCGGAAAACCCCATCGTGCCAGTGATGAGTTTCGGCATGCTGGGCAACTTCCCACCGTTGCCGGATACGCTGAGAGCGGAGGCCCACGCCGCCTTCTGACTAGAATGATAAGCAGTTGTCGAACAAGGAAGTTTCGGAGGGGATATGGGATCAAAGATTTTATATATGCTGCCGGCCCTGGTGCTGGCCTTCCTGGCGCTGGTTCTGGCGCTGGTGGGGCTGAGCCGGGATCCGGAGCCGGTGACCGTCACGTCGACGAACACCACCGGACAGGCGGACCAGGAACAGGCCGCGCCGTCCTATGAATACTGGGTGCTGCGCCAGCCGTTGAACGCCGGCGAGGCCCTCAGTGAGGAAAACCTCGCGGTGGTGACCTCACCCACTCAAATCAGCGACGCCTTGTCCGCCGAAGAAGACGTATTCGGCCGTGAGCTGCGCCGCTATGCCCGTCCGGGCGAACTGCTTTCAAACCATCACCTGGAAAGCGGCGGCTCCCTGCCCGCCAACCTGCCGGAAGGCCAGCGCGCCATCGCCATTGCCGTGGACGACGTGGTCGGCGCCGGCGGCCTGTTGCAGCCCGGGGACCGGGTCGATGTGGTCACCGCGTTCCGCCGTTCCGATAAGGACGCGCCGGTGGCCCTGGTGATGCTGCGCGACGTGCCGGTGCTGGCGGTCTACGGCTCGCTGTCCGCCGGCGCCGACGACGCGGAAGAAACCGCCCGCCGCCGCAACAACACCGCCGTCCTGTCGGTCCCCGAAGATCGCGTTTCCGCGCTGATGCTGGCGTCCTCGGAAGGCAAGGTGCGCCTCGCGGTGGTGGCCGGCGAGCGCGGCGACACGCCGGCTGGCGACCAGCCCGAGGGCGATGGCGAACAGGCCCTCGCCACCGCCGAAGAGCCGGAACAGAAACCTTTCTACTTCGACGACTTCTTCCCCGAAAGCGAGAAACCGGCGCCGGCCGCCGCGCCGCGCCCGTCGCCGGGCCAGCGTGTGCAGGTTTTCGAAGGTGCGGAATCAAGGAGCACTTATGTGCGATAAGAAAGGCTTCGGCTGGGACGCCCGCCTGTTTCTAGGCATGGTGCTGGCGCTGCTGATCGGTGGTCAGGCCGCCGCGCAAAGCATGGACGGATCCATGCGCATGGCGCCCGGCGACCAGAAAGTACTGAACTTCTCCGCGCCGATCACCAAGGTGGCGACCTCCAACCCGGAGGTCGCCAAGCTCACCGTCAGCGGTAGCCAGGAAGTGCTGGTCACCGCCTTCAAGGAGGGCTCCTCGGAGATCACCATCTGGCAACGGGGCGAAAGCCGTCCGATGCGCAGCAGCGTGGCCGTGGCCACCACCCTGGGCGGCAACCTGCCCTACGGCACCCAGGTGCAGACCGACATCCGCATTCTCGAAGTGAGCCGCTCGGAACTGAACAGCCTGGGCATCTATTACGCCAACCTGTTCGATGACGGTAACTCCGCGGTGGGCATCGCGCCGCCGGGTACCGGTTACCGGGGCTTTTCCGGTCCGGGGGCGGCGCAGAACCCGCTCAGCTCCGACGGCTTCAATCTGTTTGGCATCGGCAGCAACTCGCTCACCATCGTCAATGCGCTGGAAGGGGGCGGTTTCGCCTACACCCTGGCGGAGCCGTCGCTCACCAGCCTCAGCGGCCAGAGCGCCTCGTTCCTTTCCGGCGGCGAATTCCCTGTCCCAACCCGCAGTGATACCAATGGCATCCAGATTGAATTCAAGGAGTTCGGGGTCGGCCTGAGCCTGACGCCCACGGTGATCAGCGACGAGCAGATCATTCTCAAGGTGGCGCCGGAAGTCAGCGAACTGGATTTCTCCGCCGGCGTGGAAACCGGCGGCGTCGCCGTGCCTGGGCTGCGCGTCCGGCGGGCGGAAACCACAGTGTCCCTGGCGCCCGGTGAAACCTTCATCATCAGTGGTCTGGTGAGCCGCAGCACGATCAACAACAGCGACCGTATTCCCGGCCTGGGCAACATTCCGGTGCTCGGCGCCTTCTTCCGTTCCAGCCGTATTTCCCGGGACGACAAGGAGCTGGTGATGGTGGTCACCCCCCATCTGGTGACCCCCCGCAAGGCGGGTGATCCGCCGGTGACCCTGCCCGGTGGCGCCTACCGGGAAAGCAGCACGCAATGGCTGGACATGGCCACCGAGCCGCGTGGTGGCTCGCAACCCATTCGTCATGGAGTGAGCTGGTGAGCGATAACGACATTGTCCTCTCGGTGGTCGACGACCCCGGGATCAAAGCCTGGCTGGACCGGGTTATCGAAGAGCCGTTCCGCGTCGAATTCGTCAGCCGCGCCGACCTCACCCGGGTGTTGCGCCTGCTGGAAGCCACCACCGCCCATGTGGTGCTGGTGGAGATCAATGAAGCGGATATGGATCAGTCCCTGGCGATCATCACCGCGCTGACCAGTGCCCGGCCCTGGGTCACGGTGATCACCGTGTGCACGCGTTCCAACCAGGAGTTGCTGCTGCAGAGCATGCGCGCCGGCGCCCGGGACAGCTTCCTGGCCGGCAATGACGCCGGGGAAATCCGTGACCGGCTGCGCCGTCATCAGTTGGTGCGCAGCGGTCATTACGGCGACGAAAGCCGCTCCTCGGTGAACAATCTGACGCTGGTGACCGGCGCCGACCCCACCGTGGACACCCGCTTCCTGGCGCAAAATCTCGCCATCGGCATTAATCAGCGCCAGCCCAACTGGCGTTGCCTGGCCATCGACACCCAGCCCCGCGAGCGCGGGGTGTTCTATCTCGACGCCAGCAGCGAGTTCACCCTGGATAACTTGCTCGCCAATCCAGAAACTCTCGATGAGACGCTGATCGATACGGCGCTGGAAGAGTTCCGGCCGGGTTTACGACTGCTGTCCGGCGGTATCGGCAGCCAGGCCCTGGACGGCGACCGCAGCGCCGATCTGTTTATCGCCCTGAACCGGCTGATGCAGATGTTCGACCACATCACCATCAACGTGGCCTCGCTGCAAAGTGCGTATTGGGTGCGGGCACTGGGGGTGCACACCCGGCATCTTCTGGTCGGCATTCACCCACTGGTGGATCATGCCCACGCCGCCCGGGCGCTGGTCCACGACTGGGGTTCCCACCTCGGCCGTGAAGGCCATATCGGGCTGGTGGTGGACGGTTACGACAGCGGCGTGCCGCCCGATGCCGACGAATTAAGTGATACCGTCGGCGCGCCGCTCGCGGGCACCCTGCCGATGGATTGGCGTCACCGCTTGCTGGCGGTGAACAGCGGTCGGCCGATTCTTGAGCAGTCGCCGCGGTGTGCCTACAGCCGCCGGCTGGGCAGCCTGCTGGACGTGCTCGACGGCCACGGCGAGAGCGACGAACCGCGACGCGGTGGCTTTCTGACGCGATTGCTGGGGAGTTAAGCCGTGGCCGGTCGTTTCGATCAGGAGTACCAGCAGCTCAAGGAGCGTGCCCATCGCTGGGTGGTGGAGCGGCTGGATGAAGAGGGCATCGAAGTCGGCAAGGCCAGCCGTGATGCCCTGGCTGAATTTACGCGTAATCATGTCGGGCAGTACATTTCCCATAATCGGGTGCCGTTATCGACCCAGGACCTGAACCAGCTGGTCCGCGATATTCTCGATGAAGTCACCGGCTTCGGTCCGCTGGAGCCGTTGCTGGCGGACACCAGCGTCAACGATATTCTGGTCAACGGCCCGGAGCATGTGTTCGTGGAAGTGGCCGGCGTGCTGCAACGCGCCAATACCCGGTTCATTAATGACGATCACGTCACCCGCGTGATTCGCCGCATGCTGGCGCCACTGGGCCGGCGGCTGGATGAGGCCAGCCCGATGGTGGACGCCAGGCTGCCGGACGGTTCCCGGGTCAACGCGATCATCCCGCCGCTGGCGCTGGACGGGCCCACCATCAGTATTCGTAAGTTCACCGGTAACCATCTGTCCGCCCAGCAGCTGATCGAAAACGGCTCCATGACCGACGCCTGCCTGGACGTGCTGATCCGCGCGGTGGAATCGCGCCGCAATATTATTATCAGCGGCGGCACCGGCACCGGTAAGACCACCATGCTGAACCTGATCAGCCAGTATATTCCGCGCGCGGAGCGGATTCTTACCATTGAGGACTCCGCCGAGCTGGTGCTCAACCACCCCCATGTGGTGCGTCTGGAGACCCGTCCGGCCAACACCGAGGGTAAAGGCCGTATCACCGCCCGGGAGCTGGTGGTGAACTCGCTGCGGATGCGGCCCGACCGGATTATTCTCGGCGAGGTGCGTTCCGCGGAAATCATCGAGCTGCTGCAGGCCATGAACACCGGCCACGAAGGTTCGATGAGTACCATCCACGCCAACACCACCAAGGACGCCCTGGTGCGGATCGAGACCCTGCTGGCGGTCAGCGGCTACGACGCCAGTGAGCGTGCCATCGGCCGGCTCATCGGTTCGGCGCTGGATATTATTATCCAACTGGTACGGATGCCCGACGGCCGCCGCATGGTCAGCGAGGTGATCGCCCTCACGCCCACCGAGACCGACGCCTACCACATGGACTACCTGTACCGGAGCCACGAGCAATGAGTGCCCTGGCCCTGCTCGCCGCCGCGCAAACGCTTGCCGTACTCGCGCTGATCACGGTGGTGCTGCAGTGGCTGTGGGCACGGCGTCGTTTTAAGCGGTCGCTGAATGAAGGCATTCGTCGTCGTTTGGAAACCCGAACGGATCTGGGCGTCGAGACCGCCGCCCGGGTCACCGTGACCCCCCTGGAAAGCGTGCTGATTCGCGCGGACATCCACCTTAGCCAGGGCCAGTTGACGGTCTTCGGTCTGGTCGTGGCGGTGTTTTTACTGGTGGTGCTGGTACTGAACGGCCCGCTGGTTGCCTTGATCACCGCCGGGCTGATCGCCATCGCGTTGTGGATGTACTGGCGCTTCCGGTTCCAGCAGCAACGGCGGCGCATTTACGAAGAGCTGCCCGGTTTGATCGACACCACCCTGCGCTATCTGAGCGCGGGGCGCTCACTGGACAATGCGTTGGTGGAATCTTTCAACGACGCCCCGCCGGTTTTCGATCCGCTGGCGTTCCGCTTACGTAACGCCGTGGAAGCGGGTCGCGACTACACCAGCCTGTTCGAGGACTTCGGCGGGCTCTACCGGATACCGTCGCTGGTCCTGGTCTCAATCGCGTTGCGGACGTCCTCGCGCTTCGGCTCCTCGATCCGCCCGGTGCTGACCCAGGTGGCCGCCTCGCTGCGCTCTCAACAGGAACTGCGGCGTGAATTCATGGCGGCCACTGCGGAGATTCGCTTTACGGCCGCCGTATTCGCGTTACTGCCGCTGGGGTTGGCGGCCTACATGATTCTGATGAACGAAAATTACTCCCGCGTGCTTTTAGACAGCGACACCGGGCACATGATGCTTGGCATTGCCGGCGGTCTGCAGGGCCTGGGAATGATCATCATCTGGCGGATGATCCAGGGGGTCGGACGTGAATAGTGTTTGGTTTATATCCGCGGTCGCGATCTCTTTTCTCGCCATCTGGGTGGCTTCGGCGAAAGCACCGCAATGGGCCCGCCGTGCGCGTATCAATGCACGTTTGCACCGTCTCGCCGATCAGGATGAAGAGGCTTCCAACTTCTGGTTGTCCAGACTTGCCAGCCAGTTCACCGAGTCGTCCATTGCGCGGGGTGACTTCGAGGATATTCGCGAGGCCTATACCGCCACCGGGCGTACCCGCGAGCAGGCGCAGCTTTTGTATCTGCTGTTCTGTTGGATCCTGCCGGCGGCGGCCGTGGCCATCGGCTTCGTGTTCTTCGGCCCGATCGGTGGAATGATCGTGGCGGCCCTGTCGTTTCTGGTGCCGCGGCGCGCTATCCGTTCAATGGGGGAGCGCGCGGAACAACGGCAGAACCTGGAGGCGGTGGAGCTGTGCCATCTTACCCGCATGTTGATGGAAGCCGGGCTGTCCCTGGAGCGAGTGCTGCGGTTGATCGCCAATCAGGCCAGGCCGCTTCTGCCTATGCTCTCCGCCCGCCTCGATCGCTTTAACCGACTGATGGAATCGGGCGCTGAACGTTCCCAGGCGTTGGATGAACTCGGTGAAAACCGTCGTATTCCGGTGCTGCGTAACTACGTGGTGCTGATGAAACAAAGTAGCCAGTTGGGCGCTGGCGTTTCCCTCAGTCTGGATCAGATCATCGAAGAAGCACAGAACGTGGAACGTAACCGGGTGCGTGAAGAAACCAACCGTATCGGCGCCAAGATGACCGTGATTATGATGGCATTCATGCTGCCCGCGCTATTCATTTTGATTGGCGGCCCGGCGGCGATCTCCATCGTCGATGCGCTTTCTCGGTAGTCGAATGTCCGATAACAAGCGCGGCTGCGCGCTAGAACGAACAACGAGAATCAGGAGCAACGGATGCAAAAACTAGCGATGGGGATCATGGCCGGCGTGTTGATGGCCGGTTGCGCTTCGCAGCCGCCTAACGAAAGAGCCGGCGACCCGTACGATCTGGACCGGCTGAATTGCTCCGCCCGCATCCAGCCGGAACAACAAGTGCAGCTCGACATGGTCGACAACCTGATGAACCGGGAGCGCAACCACGCGGCACTGGCACAGCTGGAAGCCAAGCCCATGGAAACCGTCGACCATTGGGTGCGTTACGGCCAGTTGCAGGCGTCCACCGGCCATCTGGGAGAGGCGGAGACCATTTTCCAGGGACTGGTGGACCGTTGCGGCACCGGGCGCAGCCACCATGGTCTGGGCATGGTCCTGCTGAAGCAGGACAAAGTGTTGAAGGCGCTTCATCATCTGGAGATCGCCCGCGAACGCACGCCGGCCTCGGCCCAGGTGCGCAATGACTACGGCTATGTGCTGCTGATGGTCGGTGACTATGAAGACGCCGCCTACGAGCTGCGCACCGCCATGGAGCTTGGTGACGGCAAGGGGCCGGTGCGCCAGAACCTCGCGGTCGCCTACCTGCTCACCGACAACTGGGGCGGGTTGGAATGGATGAAGGAACAATACGACCTGAACAGTGAAGAACGGGCCTATGCGGAACGGCTGGCCGAGCAATTCGGGAGATAAACGATGAAATTGGTCATGGCTCTACTCACCTTGATACCGCTCGCGGCGATGGCGGACGGCAGACCGCAGTTCGGCGTATCCGGCAAAGTGGTCGGCGCTGAACAGGAGCACCAGGTCGGCGCCGCCACCCAGCGCGCCCTGGAGCAGCAGCGTCAATCGCCGCCGGCGGAGAAAAGCGAGCTCTCCGTGCCGGTCTACATCGACACGCAGCGCCGCCTGGCGGACAGCTTTAAACAACCGATTCCGGAAAGCTTCGGCGAACAGACCCGGGACGAGGAGTAAGGCTGATGTTTCGGCAGCGAGGCGCGCTCACGGTTATCACCCCATTGCTGATGTTGCTGGTGATTCTGCTTGGCGCCATGGCGCTCGACGGCGCCCGCCTGTTCTCGCTGCGGAAGGAAATGCAAAGCCAGGTCAATGCCGCCGCCACCGCGGCCGCCGACGCCGCGCAAGCCTGCGGGGGTGAGTTCGTGGCGCTCCAGGACATAAACGACAGGGCGTTGATCGCGGCTCAGCAGCAAGGCTTTTCGGGTGATTCCAGTTCGCTTGTCGTGCAACCCGGGGTAATCGAAAGCGACGATGAAAAAGTCCTTTCCTTCGAGCCGGTGACTGATCTGCGGCGCAGCAATGGTGTTGCGGTGACCTATGAGCGGGAAGAGCCAATCTCCGTACTTCTTCCGGAGAGTGTTTTCGGGACCGTGACGATGTCCGTCGGGGCCGCCGCCCGGAAAGAGCTGATAGGTACGCTGAGCGCGGCTGGCAGCACCGCGGTTGTCGGTGGCACCCAGCAAACAGCCAACCTGCTTAATGTTTTGTTGGGCGCGATCCTCAATGGGGGCACTCCATTTAATATTGATCCTACAGAGTTTTCGAGTCTGGCTGAGACCACCGTTAAGTTGGGCGATGTGCTTGACGACATCGGGGTGGATACCGTCGAAGAATTGTTATCAACAGATGTCTTGGTTGGCGAGCTGCTGGGCGCCCTGAATTCTGCCGCCGATCCGCTTGCCGATGTTGGCGGCGCTATGGACGAGTTGATTGGCGGGGCGGGTGTGGACACCGTGAAGCTCGCCGATGTTATTAACATTGTTGGCTCTGGAGAGATTCCTGCGAATAGTCGATTGCCTCTTTATGACACCGTCATGGCTCTGGCGCTTAATTTGGTGGAGGGCACGGTAGTAGAAGGTGCGCTGCCGGATACACAGATTAATATTCCGGGTATCACGGAAACCGAAATCGAGTTGTTTGTGGGTAAAGCCCCGAGCGTGGTCGTGGGGCCGGCTCGTATCGGCGAAGACGGTGAGTGGATTACACGGTTCTATGCGCCCGATGTCGGACTAACCGTGTCGAGTGAGTTGAACGTGCTTAATCTGCTCACCCTAAGATTACCTTTGGCGGTTCAGGCCGGGGGCGGTACGGGTGAGCTAGTGTGGGCGCGCTGTGCTCGTGGAACAGGGTCCAACGAGGTCAGCGTGGGTATCGATGTGAACAGTCAAGCCGCTCGTATTGCGACCGGTGAGATCGATGGCTCAGGCTTTTTACAGCAACAGCAAGTGGAGTTGTCCGTTCTTGAAGACCTCCCGGGGGGTCTTACAGTTGCCAGTATCACAGCTGATCTGGATCTAATGATCGGCGGTGGACGGGAGAGAGTTGAGCTGGGTTACACTTTGGATGAAGACAGTCCTTCTTCGGCATTTACGGAAGGTGGCCTTTCTAGTGCAGACTTCAGTGACCTGAATATCAATGTCGACCTTCTTGAAAATGAATGCAGTGGAATTTTCGGTTGTCTATTGGATGGTATTGGCGATCTTCTTGGCGGGATCGTCGAAGGTATCACGAGTCTGCTCGGGTTGGAGCAGCTGATTCAGGAAACGGTTGAAGGCCTGGTGGAGGCACTCGGTACGACGCTGATTGATCCTCTGCTTAACGCTATCGGAATTTCGCTGGGCACCACGAAAGTGGAAATTACCGGGGCGGATCAAAACAATGTTCAGCTTCTTGAGTATTGCGGTCCCGAAGGTTGCTGAAAGAAACCCCGGTATTCGGGGCTTCGCTCCTGCAGTTACCCTGGCCGTTTCAGGCCGGGTGATTAGATCAAATCACGCTTTTCCCGTTTGGCTGCGCGAAGGTCACGCATCACCGAGACGCTGAGCACGACCAGCACGCCCAGGCTGAGTACGGGCCACACGAGTACGTACGCGCCGAATATCCAGGTTTCCATAGGGTCCTCCTTAGCGGCCACGGCACTCGCCGTGGCCTGATGTATTTATTGCGCGGTGGCGGTGCCTTCCGTCAGGCCGGACGTGCCGGCGTCATCGTAGTTGTTCACCCGCTTACCGATTTCGTCAAAGTCGAACCGCTGGTTGCTGGCCAGGCTGATGGCCACGCAGACCAGGGTGCTGACGCCGTAGGCGGTGAGTGACGCCATCAGCACGGTGTAATCGCGCAGGAAGTGAAAGCCGAACCAGGCGGTGGCCAGGAAGGCGATCACGCCGGCAACCGCGCCGATGCGAACGCCGAAGAAGCCGAACGCCATCAGGCCGATGACCACGCCACCGCCGATGGCGGCGAGGAACTCGAATAACAAGGCGGTGAGGCCCTGCATGGGCAACAGATCAAAGCGTGCCACACAGAACATGATCAGCGCGACCACCACGGCCCAGGTAAAGGCGGCGTTGGTGATCCGGTTCCAGTAACAGCTGGCGATCACCGGGAATACGATGGCACCCCAGAGCGCGCCGACGAACACCAGCATCACCAGGATATCCAGCGCGAAGCTGGCGAACACCAGGCCGCACACGGTGGCGACGATCATGGTGACGCGGCCGATCAACAGCATTTTCTTGGGGTCGGCGTTGTCTTTGGCGATGTTCTTGCCGTACACGTCGGCCATGACGATGGCGGACAACGCGGACAGATCAGAGTCGGCGGTGGACGACAGAGAGCCGATCACCAGAATAAAGAACAGCGCTATGAACACTGGCGGCAGATAGGTGGAGACCACCTGGGGAATCAGATTGTTCATGTCGCCGTTGACCGGCTCGATGCCGGCGGATACTGCCATCAAGCCGATCATGCCCAGCCCGATAACAATCGCGGCATAGCCCACGGTGGCGGTCACGAAGGTGCGTTTGATGTGCTTCTCGTTCACCGCGAACAAACGTTGTGAAATGGTCTGGTTGCCGATCGCGTAGGCCAGCACGGCGACGAAATACGGCGCGCCCTGGTTCAGGATGGCGTCCATCGAGAACAGGTTCTGCTGTTCGGCGGTGAGGGTGCTCATGCCGTCCAAGATTGCGCCGGGGCCGCCCATGGCGAACAGTACCGCCGGAATAATCACCACGGCGATGGCCATCAGCGCCACCAGCTGCGCGAAATCGGTGAACACCGAAGCGCGGAAGCCGGAGGTCAGCGTGTAGCTGAGCACGCCGATGCCGGCGATGATCACACCGGTTTGAAACGATAGTGGCGATAGGACCGACACCAGAGCGCCGGCGGCGGTGAAGTTCACCATCAGGCTGATCAGGCTGCCCAGCACGTTGGAGAACGCCAGAATCAACTGGCTGGAGGCACCGTGCCGGGCGTGGATCAGTTCGCCCAGCGTGTGGCCGTTCGGCGCCAGCTTTCGGAACCGCTGGCCGAATGGGTAGATGAACAGAATCATCAGTGCGCCCCACAGGCCGTAGTGGAGCGGGCCGGAGAGGCCATAGGTATAGCCGGAGGTGGCGGCCGCGTAAAAGGACGCCGCCCAAATCCAGGTGGCGGTCATGCTGGCGGCGCCCATGCCGAAGCCCACGCGGTGGTTGGCGACCATGAAGGCGTCGGTGCCCTGGCGGTCGCTCTTGATCAGGAGGGTCAGCAGATAGGTTCCGCCGTAGAAGGCGGCCAGAAGCAACAGGATGGTGACGGGCGAAAATTGGTAAAAGCCGGTATCGGTCAAACGTGTCTCCCAGTGAAACAGACGCGCGCTGGCAGGCCAGGCGGTAGCGAATGGCGACCACCGGCGGACGGCGCGGCAGAGGAACCCTTGGAGGGCTTTTGATGGCCCGGAGCCGATGTCGCCGGCGCGGGAAAAGACGTAAAAACAAAGCGGCCTGCTCAAGGCAGGCCGCGAGGGAGGCGTACTCTAGTGCTTATCGGGCGGGGTTGCCAGCCCGGGACGTCAGGCTCGAGCCGGCTGCACCCGATACCCTTTCAGCGTCGCCACGAAATCCTGCAGCGCATGGATGCCGGATTCTTCGGCGTCCCGGCACCACTGCGCCAGGGAGTCCAGCATCTCCGAGGAGTTGCGGCTGGTCTGGCTCCAGATCGACTGCAGGCGCAGCCGGTACTCATAGATCGTGGCCAGGGTGTGGTTGTGTTCGGTCAGGTTGGCCAGCCGGTCCTTGTGACGGCTCTTGAAGAACCGCTGGTCCCGGTACAACAGGGCGCGGGCACGGCTGTAGAAGCCTCGTGTGGCTTCACAGGCACGGGCCTTTTCCTGTTCAAACACCGGTTTGATTACGGCGCGACGGTATTGGGCCATGACCTGGAAACGGTGCTGGAAGACCGCCCGCAGGGTATCCAGGTCCACGGCGGGTTTGGCATTGTCGCGGTCGACCACCGGCTTGGGGGCGACCTTCTTCACTTTCGCCAGGCCCAGCATCTCGAACAGTCGAATCCACGCCCAGCCCATGTCGAACTCAAAGCGGCGGATCGAGAGTTTGGCCGAGTTGGGGTAGGTGTGGTGGTTGTTGTGCAGCTCTTCGCCGCCGATCAACACGCCCCAGGGCAGCACGTTGCGTGAGGCATCGGAGCATTCGAAGTTGCGGTAGCCCCAGTAATGGCCGATGCCGTTGATCACGCCAGCGGCGAACAGCGGAATCCACATCATCTGCACCGCCCAGATGGTGATGCCGATGGCGCCGAACAGGGCCAGATTGGTGGCGCCCATCAGCGCGATACCCAAGAAGGTGAAGCGGCTGTAGACATTGCGCTCGACCCAATCGTCCGGGCAGCCGGCGCCATACTTGTCCAGGGTTTCCTGGTTGACGGCTTCCGCCTGATAGAGCTCGGCGCCTTCGCTGAGCACTTTGCGAATGCCCAGCACCTGAGGGCTGTGCGGGTCTTCTTCCGTGTCGCAGCGCGCGTGATGTTTGCGGTGGATGGCGGTCCAGGCGCGGGTGTTCTGGCCGGTGGTTAGCCACAGCCAGAAGCGGAAGAAATGCTTGAGCACCGGATGCAATTCCAAAGCCCGGTGGGCGGAATAGCGATGCAGGTACACGGTCACGCTGACAATGGTCACGTGGGTCATTGCCAGGGTGATGAGCACCAGAGCCCAGGGGCCAGCGGAGAGCAGGCCACCGGAAAAGAAATTCAATACGTCGTTCATGGCGGAAACACAGTTGTGGAACCGTATCGGCTCCAGGTTTTCGGGGTCGGCGGTGTCGGCCGCCGGTCACCGGGTACAGCGTAGTGACTATCGGGTCATGAGCAGGTGACCCTCGGAGTGTACCTGAGCCTGCCATCCGGGGGCCAGATAAACCGTCCCTACGGCTTCGAACACCAGCGCGGGGCCGCGCAGTACCTGGCCCGCGGCCAGATTGTCACGGCGGTAGACCGGCACCGGGGTGTCCATACCCGGCAGCCGGGCCTCCCAGGCCGGGGCGCCGTCGCCGCCGGTCTGGGGCGACGGGGCCGGGGGCCGCGCCGGCGCCTGGCAGCGCACCCGCACGTTGACCCGCTGCACGGGGAGCGCCAGCCGGTGACCGTAGCGGTGCTGGTGGAGGCGGTGAAACGCGGCCTCCGCCGCCTCCGGGTCGCCGTCCCAGGCCAATCCGAGAGTAGACGATTGCCCCTGATAGCACAGATCCAGCGTCACTTCGGTGACCACGTCGCTGTCGGACACCCCCTCCGAGGCCAGTTCCTGCCGGCCCCGCCGGTCCAGGTCCGCCGCCAGAGCGCCCACCCGGGCGGCGTCGGCGTCTTGCGGCAGCGCCTGGATCAGCTCTCGCTTGCGCGGTGCGTACACCAGGCCCTCGGCGGACAGCACCCCGGCGCGGATCGGCATCACCGCCCGCCGCATGCCCAGGTTCTCCGCCAGCGCGCACACATGCAGGCCGCCGGCGCCGCCGAAGCTGACCAACTGGAAATCCGCCGGGTCGAAGCCTTTCTGGATGGAAATCACCCGCAGCGCCTGGCTCATGTGTTCATTGGCGAGCTCGATAACCCCCCGCGCCGCGCTCACCGTGTCCAGTCCCAGCGGCTCCGCCACACGCGCCACCGCTGCTTCGGCGGCGTCCCGGTCCAGGGCCAGGCTGCCGCCCAGGGCGAACTCCGGCTGCAGGCGGCCAAGCACCAGGTTGGCGTCGGTGACCGTGGGTTCCAGCCCGCCCTTGCCGTAGCAGGCCGGGCCCGGATCGGCGCCGGCGGATTGCGGGCCCACATGCAGCAGGCCGGCGTCGTCGACGCGCGCCAGGGAGCCGCCGCCGGCGCCGATGGTGTGCATGTCCACCATCGGCACCGCCACCGGGTAGGGGCCGATATGGCCGCTCTGGGTGAGGCGGATGTCGCCATCGAGCAGCGCCACGTCGGTGGAGGTGCCGCCCATGTCGAAGGTCATCAGGTGGTCCTCGCCCAGGGCGCCACCCAGCCGGTGGGCGGCGCTGAGGCCGCCGGCGGGGCCGGACAACAACAGGTTCACGGCGCGCCCGGCGGCCTGGTCGGCGGCCACGGTGCCGCCGTTGGACTGCATGATGGTCAGCGGCGAGGGGGCGGTGTGTGTCTTCAGACGGTTGATGTAATGATGAATGCGTGGTGCCAGCCAGGCGTTCAGCCAGGTGGCCATGCCGCGCTCGTACTCGCCCCGGGTGGGCAGCACCCGGCTGGACAGGCTCACCGCTAGGCCGGCGTCTTCGAGGGCCCGGCCCAGGCGCTCTTCGTGGCGCGGGTCCAGGTAGGCGAACAGCAGGTTCACCGCCACGGATTCCGGGTCGTGGGCGCGCACCCGGCCCACCAGATCATTGATGTCGGCATCGCTCAGGCCAGTCACCGTGGTGCCGTCGGCGCCCAGGCGGGCGCTCAGGCTTTCCATCGGGGTGCTGGCCAGCGCCGTCGGCGCGGCGGAGGGTGTCAGGTTATACAGCTCCGGGCGGTTCTGACGGCCGATCAGCAACACGTCCTCAAGCCCCTCGTTGGTGACCACCACGGTGCGCGCGCCCTTGCTTTCCAGGGCCGCGTTGGTGGCCACCGTGGTGCCGTGCACGATCACCAGGTCACCGGCGCGCAGCAGCGCTTCCAGGCCCATCTCGCGGATGCCCTGTAGAATGGCCTCTTCCGGCGCCGCCGGCGTCGACAGCACTTTGTGAATGCGCGGGGTTTGTTCGCCTAACAGAACGAAATCGGTGAAGGTGCCGCCGGTGTCCACGCCGAGCCAATAGGCCATGTTATCTCCCGGGATAGGATGTCTCCGTTGCCTGCGACCGTTACAATCCAGGGCGTCATCTTAGCCTCCCTCACCCAGGATAGCCCATGCCCGAATTGCCCGAAGTGGAGACCACCCGGCGCGGTATCGAGCCCCACGTGGCCGGCCGCACGCTCACTGCCGTTACCGTGCGCGAGCCCCGTCTGCGCTGGCCGGTGGACGCCCGGGTCGCCGAGCTGCGGAATAAGCGCATCGTCGGCCTGCGCCGACGCGCCAAGTACCTGCTGATGGATCTGGGCGACCTGCATCTGGGTATTCACCTGGGCATGTCCGGGACCCTGCGGGTGGTCGCGGCGGATACGCCGCTGCGCAAGCACGATCACATTGATTTGCATCTGGACAGCGGCCAACTGCTGCGCTTCAACGACCCGCGCCGCTTTGGCGCCCTGCTGTACCTGACGGACGCCTTGACCCACCCGTTGCTGGCCAACCTGGGCCCCGAGCCCCTGGATCAGGACTTTTCCGGCGCCTGGCTGTACCGCCGCAGCCGAGGTCGGCGGGTCTCGGTGAAGAGTTTCATCATGGATAACGCCACCGTGGTGGGCGTCGGCAACATCTACGCCCAGGAAAGCCTGTTCCTGGCCGGCATCCACCCGAGCCGCCCCGCCGGCCGCATCAGCGCGGCGCGCTACCAGCGGCTGGCGCTGGCGATACGCTCGGTGCTGGCGAAGGCCATCGAGGCCGGCGGCACCACGCTGCGCGATTTCACCAGCGCCGACGGCCAGCCCGGCTACTTTGCCCAGCAGCTGCTGGTGTACGGTCGCGCCGGCGAGCCCTGCCCGCAATGCGCCGAGCCGTTGCGCGGCGGCCGCCACGGCCAGCGCAGTACCGTTTACTGTCCGCGTTGCCAGCGCTGAGCGGCCACCGCTCGTCCGATCACGCTTGCCGGGGGTCGTATTGCCGGTGTAATAACAAAGATGTAGATTGTGATCTGATTGTGGGAAGAACAAATACTTAGGAACGACAATGGGTGCGATAAAAAACAAGAGGGAATCACGATGAAGCGAGCCTTGCGTGTGGTTGCGGCCACTGCCCTCGCCTCGACGCTATCGTTCGCCAGTGCCGCCCAGGCCCGCGACATGGATCTGGAAGGCGCCCGTCCTTCCGCGTTCGCCATGTTCGGTGATGCCCTGATCGTGCGCCCGGTGATGACGGTGGCCACGGTCGGTGGCGCGGCGATCTATGTGGTAACGCTGCCGTTCAGCCTGATCGGGGGGAACGCTCAGGAAGCTGGGGAGACACTGGTCGTGGATCCGGCCGCCACTGCTTTCGCACGCTGCCTTGGTTGCACACCGAGCCAGCACGAGCGCAATCAAACGGACCAGGAAATCCGCCAGGCCAACCGCGACTGATCCCGACACCGGTTCCAATAAAAAGCCCGCCGTGGATTCCACGGCGGGCTTTTTTGTAGGCGATGCTTGGTAGGAGCGCCCTTGTGGGAGCGGGCCCCGCCCGCGAAAGGGTGGCGCCAGCCACCCGGCGGGATACCAGAGGCCTATTCTGCCGGCCGGCTTTGCCGGCCTTTCGCGGGCGGGGCCCGCTCCCACAAGGGCCCGCTCCCATAAGGTTCAGGCGGCTTCTTCGTGGCCTTCGTCGCGGCCCAGCAGCATGTACATGGCCGGCACTACGAACAGCGTGAACAGGGTGCCGATGGTCATGCCGGCGGCCACCACCAAACCGATCGCGAAGCGCGCGCCGCCACCGGGGCCGGCGGCGATCAGCAGCGGCACCATGGCCAGCACCAGGGCGGCGGTGGTCATTAGTACCGGGCGCAGCCGCACGGCGGCGGCATGCTCGATGGCGCGGCGCTTGCTCATTCCCTCGACCTGCATCTTGTTGGCGAATTCCACGATAAGAATGCCGTGTTTTGAGATCACCCCGATCAGTGTCACCAGGCCCACCTGGGTGTAGATGTTCAGGGTGGTCAGGCCCAGGCTGACGAAGATCATCGCCCCGCACACCGACATCGGCACCGTGATCAGCATGATGATGGGGTCGCGCCAGGATTCGAACTGGGCGGCCAGCACCAGGTAGATCACGATCAGCGCGAAGAAGAAGGTGATGATCAAGTCGCTGCCCTCCTTGACGAACTGACGGGACTGGCCCGAATAGTCCACGGAGTAGCCGGGTGGCAGCACCTGGTCGGCGGCGTCCTCAAGCACGCCCAGCGCCTCGCCCAGGGTGACCCCGGGGCGTTGCACCCCGGAGATGGTCACCGCGTTGAGCTGCTGAAAGCGCTTCAATTGCTGGGGCTGCACGGTCTCTTCCAGGCTGATCACCGTGGCCAGGGGCACGAGATCGCCCTGACCGGTGCGCACGTAGTATTGCTTGAGCTGCTCCGGCGTCAGGCGGCTGGCCCGCTCGACCTGCGGAATGACCTTGTAGGACCGGTTTTCCAGGGAGAAACGGTTGGCGTGACCACCGGCCAGCATGGCACCCAACTCTCGGGCGAGTTGTTGCATGGTGATGCCCAGGCTGGCTGCTTTCTCCCGGTCGACCAGGATGTTGTAGCGTGGCTTGTCGATCTTCAGGTCGGTGTCCATGAAGATGAACTTATTGCTGGCGCGGGCCTTTTCGAGCACCTCGTTGGCGAATTCTTGCAGGTTCTCGGTGGGCTCGGTGGTGCCGATCACGAACTCCACCGGCAATGCGCCACCGGCGGTGGGCAGTGAGGGTGGCACGAACGCCGCCACCTGCAGGCCGGCGATATTGTTGATCTTCTCGGACAACTCGTTCTTCGCCTCGGCGGTGGTTTGCTCGCGCTCGTTCCAGCTTTTCAGCACGAAGCCGGCCAGCGCGGTGTTGGAGGCGGTGGTGGAGCCGCCGCCACCGATACCGTTGAGCAGGAACACGTTGTCCACCGACGGCATGGTGTCGGCGATGTCGTTGAACTCGCGGGTGAACGGCTCCAGGTAGTCCAGCGTTACATACGGGTCGGCGGTGGACGAGGTGAGCACGAAGCCCTGATCCTCCGCCGGTTCCAGTTCGCTGGGCGAAGTGACGAACAGGAAGTAACAGGACACCAGAATCACCACGCCGAACACATAGATCACCGGCAGCTCATTAAGGGCGCCGTGCAAGCGCCGCTCATAGCTTTTCTCCAGCTTCTCGAAACGCTGGTTCACCCAGCGCTCGAAACGGTTACCGGTGCGGTCCGGGTCATGCGCTTTGAGAATCTTGGCGCACATCATTGGTGACAGCGTCAGCGCCACCACGCCGGACAGCAGCACGGCGCCGGCCAGGGAGAAGGCGAACTCCACGAACAGGGTGCCGGTGAGGCCGCCCATGAAGCCGATCGGCAAGTACACCGCCACCAGCGTGGTGGTCATCGCCACCACCGGCCAGGCCAGCTCCCGGGCCCCTTTTATGGCGGCGTCGTAGGGCGACAGGCCTTCTTCCACGTGTCGGTGGATGTTCTCCAGCACGATAATGGCGTCGTCCACCACGATGCCGATGGCCAGCACCATGGCCAGCAGCGTCAGCAGGTTGATGGAGAAGCCCATCAGCAACATCAGGAACAACGCGCCGACCATCGACAGCGGTACCGCGATGGCGGGGATCAATACCGAGCGCAGTGAGCCCAGGAACAGATAGATCACCGCGATCACAATCAGTACCGCTTCGATCAGGGTTTTTACTACCTCATCGATAGAGTCCTGAATATATTCGGTGCCGTCATAGGGGATATCCCCGGTCATGCCTTCAGGCAGCTGCGGGAACACTTCCTGTTCCAGGATGCCTCGCACTTCCTCGATCACATCCAGGGCGTTGGCGTCGGTGGCCACCTCGATGCCCATGAAGGTGGCCTGCTTGCCGTTGAAGGTCACCGATGACTGGTACGACTCGGAGCCCAGCTCCACGTCCGCCACGTCTTCCAGGCGCACGATGGCGTTGTTCTCGGAGCGGATGATCAGCCGCTCGAACTCCTCGGTGGTATTCAGGTCGGTGGCGGCTTTCAGGTCCAGGGCCACGTTGGCGCCCTTGGTGCCGCCCACCGCGGCCAGCACGTTGTTCTGTTGCAGGGCGCCGTACACCTCGGAGGGCGTGATGCCCAGCGCCGCCATCCGCTCCGGCTTCAACCAGGCGCGCATGGCGAAGGTGCGGTTGCCGAGAATCCGCGCGCGCTGCACACCGTTGACCGTGGCCAGCTTGGGCTGCACTTCGCGTACCAGATAGTCGGTGATTTGATTGTTGCTGAGAATCTTCGAGGAAAACGACAGGTACATGGAGGCGATGCTCTGCCCCACCGCCAGCTCGATGATCGGGTCTTCCGATTCCTCCGGCAGTTCGCTGCGCATCTTGTTGACCTTGGCCACGATCTGCGTGAGCGCCTCGTTGGGGTCCTCGCCCAGGCGAATGTAGGCCTGAATCGACGAGGCGCTTTGCAGCGAGGTGGAAACCAGATAATCAATGCCGTCGGCGGAGGCGATCTCCTGTTCCAGGGGTGTGGTGATAAAGCCCTGGATCAGATCGGCGTCGGCGCCGGTGTAGACCGTGGTCACGGTGACCACGGCGTTTTCCAGTTCCGGGTATTGGCGCACATTCAGTTCCGTCGCCGCGCGCAACCCGAGCAGAAAGATAAACAGGCTGACCACCGAGGCCAGCACCGGCTTGCTGATGAAGATGTCCGTGAATTTCATAGCTAGCCTCAGCTGTTGCCGGGTGTCGGCGTCGCATCCGCGGAGGGCTGCACATCGTTCTCGATGGTCACGGCGGCATCGTTACGCAGTTTCAGCAACCCGCTGGTGGCGACTACTTCGCCGGGCTTGAGCCCGTCGATCACTGCCACCAGATCGCCGCGTCGGCGGCCCAGCTTCACGAACCGTTTCTTGACGATCTTGTCGGCGCCGTCCGCTTTCTTGTCACTGTCGGCGTCGCTCTCTTTATTCTTCTCTTTATTCTCGTCGGTCTCGCCTTTTTGCGGGGCGTCTTTCAGTACGAACACGGCGTTGCCGTAAGGGGCGTAGCTAATCGCGGTGCGCGGAATCACCACCACGTCCTGGGATTGCGGCAACTGAATGTCGACACTAGCGAACATGCCGGGGCGCAGTTTCTTGTCTTCGTTCTCGAAGCGTGCCTGCACGGACACGTTGCGGGTGGCTTCGCTGACGCCGGGTTCGATGGCGGAAATTTCCCCTTCGAACTGCTGGTCGGGGTAGGCGTCCAGCGTCACCCGTACTTTCAGGCCTTGTTCGATATTGCTCAGCTCCTGCTCGGGCAGAGCGAAATCCACGAAGATCGGCTGCAGTTGGTTCAGGCTCACCACCGGTGTACCGGCTTGCAGGAACTGGCCGAGGTCCACCTGGCGAATGCCGAGCACGCCATCGAAGGGAGCGCGCACGGTTTTGTAATTCAGCTGTTCGCGCTGGGCCTGCGCCTGGGCCACCGCCTGATCGCGCTGGGCGCGGCGGTTGTCCCGCTCGGACCGGGAAATCGTCCCTTGTTGGAATAGCCGCTGGTAGCGGTCGTACTCCTGGCGCGCCAGGCCGGCGGTGGCTTCCAGGGCGTTGAGCTGAGCGCGGTCGGCGGCGGCTTCCAGGCGGATCAGTACGTCGCCTTTTTTCACCGAGTCACCGGATTCGAAGTCGATCGCTTCCACTTCGCCGGGCACCTGCGCGGTGACATTGACACCGTTGACGGCGTTGACGGTGCCCACGGCCTCCAGAATCGACGCCCAGTTGTCCTGGCGCGCTTCGTAGGTGGAAACGGCCGCGGCGGGCTGCGGCATATTGTCCAAGAAATCACTGATCATCTTATTTTTTACCGCCTTGAAGCCAAAAATAAGGCCGAAGACGACAGCCAGGATGATCAGCGTGATCACCATGCGCTTACTGAAAATGCGCTTACTCATTGACCTAAACCCCTGATGTGCGGCTGTATTTTAGTTGTTTGCCCGTAGGCGGAGGGGGATTCATCCGGCAGCCCCGTCGTCAGGCAATGTTCCTTTTTGCGCTCGCCCGTGGTGAGGCGTGCTATGTGCATCCTTGTCGATGATCGACGGACTGAATCGACCTCGAAGTGTGAACAGAATATAAACAAGCATCAAGCGCCGAATAATGACAGCCAGCGCGCGCTATCCGATTTGCGTGGCGAGACGCTCCAGAACCGTATTCAAATGACGAAAGCCCAGATCGGTGCAGGCAGCCCGTTGTTCGTCCGCCACCAGTAGCCCCTGGGCGCGGCTGCTGGCCAGAGCAGCGTTTATGGCGCCGGCATCAAGACCGGTGCGTTGTGACAACAGAGTGACCGGCACGCCTTCCACCAGACGAAGCCCGTTGAGCAGCGCTTCCAGCAGCGGCTCATCAATCACGGCCAGGGCGCGCCGCGCCCCGACCGGGTCGGCCAGATAATGCTCCGGCATGCGTGTTTTCTGAAAACGTAGCAATGCCTGATCGGTGGTCACCTTGCCGTGGGCGCCGGCACCAATCGCCAGGTAGTCGCCGAAACGCCAATAATTCAGGTTGTGTTGGCAGCGGCGTCCGGGTTGCGCGAACGCTGAGACTTCGTAGCGTTCAAAGCCGTGGCCGGCTAGCAACGCCAGACCTTGCTCCTCAAGATCCGCGCGGCTGTCGCCGTCGGGTTGTTCCGGCGGTGCGCGAAAGAAGGCGGTGTTCGGTTCGATGGTCAGCTCATACCAGCTCAGATGCGTGGGAGACAACGCCACGGCCTGGCGCAGGTCATCCAGCGCTTGCGCCGGCGTCTGGCCCGGCAGGGCGTGCATCAGGTCCAGGTTGAAATTGTCGAAGCCGGCATCGCGGGCGTCGGCGGCGGCGCGCAGGGCCTCTTCGGGCCCGTGGATACGGCCCAGTGCCTGCAGATGCCGCGCATTGAAACTCTGCACGCCGATTGATAGCCGGTTAATGCCCGCCGCCCGGAAGCCGGCGAACCGGCCGGTCTCCAGGGTGCCGGGGTTGGCTTCCAGAGTGATCTCGATGTCGTCGCTGAACGTTAGCCGGCGCCGCAGGCCCTCGAACAGGGCGGCGTAGAAATCCGCGCTCATCAGGCTGGGCGTGCCGCCGCCAATAAAGATCGCCTCCAGGGGGCGGCCGAGCACCCAGTGCAGGTCCTGGTCCAGGTCGCTGAGCAGGGCGTCCAGGTAGGCGCGCTCCGGCAGCTCCGACTGGCGCTCGTGGGAGTTGAAGTCGCAGTAGGGGCATTTGCGCACGCACCAGGGCACATGCACATAGAGCGTCAGCGGCGGGGCGACGAGCATGGGGTTATTCAGGGGGTCTCTCGCAGGGCTGTCATCAAGGCCTTCAGGGCACGGCCACGGTGGCTGACGCGGTTTTTCTCCGCCGGGTCCATTTCCGCCGCGGTCACGCCCAGCTCCGGAATCAGGAAATGCGGATCATAGCCAAAGCCGCCGTTGCCGCGCGGGGCGAGCAGAATCTCGCCTTCCCAGGTGCCCTGGCAGATCAATGGCGTGGGGTCGTCCGGGTGGCGCATCAGCACCAGCACCGCCTGGTAGCGGGCGGTGCGGGGCGCGTCCGGCAGGTCGCCAAGCATGTCGATCAGCAGCGCGTTGTTCTTGGCGTCGCTGGCGTCGGCGCCGGAAAAGCGCGCCGAATAAATGCCCGGCGCGCCGTTGAGGGCGTCCACTTCCAGGCCGGAATCGTCGGCGATCGCCGGCAGACCGGTGTGCGCCGCCGCGTTACGCGCCTTGAGAATGGCGTTCTCAACAAACGTCAGGCCGGTTTCTTCCGCTTCCGGCACCTGAAAGTCGCTTTGCGCCACCACCTTAAGCGCCAGCGGCTCAAGAATGGCGCGCATCTCATCCAGCTTTTTACGATTGCCGGAGGCGAGTACGAGAGTGTCCATGGTCGGAATCCTGGTGGTTCAAGCGGGCGATCAGAGCGTCACCCGGTAAATGGCGATTTCCCCGAACAGATTGGGCCAGGCCCGGGTCAGCCGGCCACTGCGGTGGTGGCGGTTGACCACCTGCCGCTCGATGATGCGGATGTCCCGCTCGCTGCAATGGGCTTCGAAATCCTTCACCGTGCACAGATGAATATTCGGTGTGTCGTACCATTCATAGGGCAGCGCTGAGGACACCGGCATGCGGCCTTTGAAGCCCAGGTAAGAGCGCACCCGCCAATGCCCGAAGTTGGGGAAGGTGATGATCGCTTCGCGACCCACCCGCAGCATCTCGTCGAGAATGCTGTCCGGGCGCAATACCGCCTGCAGCGCCTGGGTCATCACCACATAGTCGAAGCGGTCGCTCTGGAAGTTGCCCAGGCCCTTGTCCAGATCCTGCTCGATCACGTTGACGCCTTTGGCGAAGCAGGCGGCAATATTGTCCTGGTCGATCTCCAGGCCGTAGCCGTTCACCTGACGGTCGTCCTGAAGATGGGCCAGCAGATCGCCGTCGCCGCAGCCCAGGTCCAGTACCCGCGCGCCCGTTGGAATCCAGCGGCTGATTAAAGCCAGATCATCACGCATGGCAGGTGGCCTCCGCGACCCGGCCCATATAAGCGCCGAACAGCTTGCGGTATTCCGGTATCGGCAGCAGGAAGGCGTCGTGGCCCTTGGGCGTGTCGATCTCCGCGTAACTCACGTTGCGGCCCACCTGCACCAGCGCATTGACGATTTCCCGGCTGCGTTCCGGTGAGAAGCGCCAGTCGGAGTTGAACGACATCACCAGGAAGTTGCAGCGCGTGTCGGCCAAGGCGTCCTCCAGGGTGCCCCCGCATTCCCGCGCCGGGTCGAAGTAATCCAGCGCTTTGGTCATCAACAGATAAGTATTGGCGTCGAAGTTGCGCGAAAAGGTCTCGCCCTGGTGGCGCAGATAAGATTCCACCTGGAATTCCACGTCGAACCCGAAATGAAAACGCCCGGAACGCAGATCGCGACCAAACTTCATGCGCATGGCGTCGTCGCTGAGGTAGGTGATATGCCCGACCATGCGCGCCAGGATCAGCCCCTGTCGTGGGTAGGTGTCGTGCAGGTAGTAACGCCCGCCGTGGAAATTCGGGTCGGTGAGGATCGATTGCCGCGCCACCTCGTTGAAGGCGATGTTCTGCGCCGACAGCTTCGGTGCCGCCGCGATCACCACCGCGTTGGCTAGCCGGTCGGGGAAATCCATCGACCACTGCAGGGCCTGCATGCCGCCCAGGCTGCCGCCCACCACCGCCGCCCAGCGCTGGATGCCGAGCGCGTCCGCCAGCTGCGCCTGGCTTTTCACCCAGTCCTTGACCGTCATCATCGGAAAGTCCGGGCCCCAGAGCTGGCCGGTTTCCGGGTTCTGGGAGCCGGGCCCGCTGGAGCCGTGGCAGCCGCCCAGGTTGTTCGGGCAAACCACGAAGAAGCGGTCCGTGTCGATCGGTTTGCCGGGGCCGATACAGCTGTCCCACCAGCCCGGCCGCGGGTCCTCGGCGCTGTGATAGCCGGCGGCATGGTGGTGGCCGGACAGCGCATGGCAGATCAGTACGGCGTTGGAGGCCTCCGCGTTGAGCGTGCCATAGGTCTCGTAGACCAGATCGTAAGACGGCAGTACCCGCCCGCACTCCAGCTCCAGGGGCTGGTCCACGTGCAGGGTCTGCGGCTGTACCAGGCCTACGGAGTCCTGGGGAATCGTTTCGGGCATTTCGGGCAACCATCCAAAGGTGGGGCAAAGTCTATCGACCGCCCCCTGGCCGTGCAACGCGAGCGAGCGACCAGCTTTTGCAGTTTTTTATCGGCGCCGGGCAGGCGCGCCGGCGCACACTGTTTAGCATGGGTCCGGCTCGCTTCAAACGCAGAGCAGCTAAAGGAGAGCATCATGAGTAAGCAATTGGACGGCAAACGGGTGGCGATCCTCGCCACCGACGGCTTCGAGGAATCCGAACTGGCGGTACCGCAATCCACCCTTCGCAGCTACGGCGTCGAGGTGCACGTGGTGGCGCCGAGCAAGGACGGCATTCGCGCCTGGGCGGAAACCGACTGGGGCGACACCTACGAGGTGGACAAGGCGCTGGACCAGGCCCAGGCCGAAGATTACCACGCCCTGGTGTTGCCCGGCGGGCTGTTCAACCCGGACGAGCTGCGTCTCAATGAACAGGCACTGGATTTCGTGCGCGCCTTCTTCAGGGCCGGCAAACCGGTGGCGGCGATCTGCCACGCGCCCTGGATACTGATCAACGCCGGCGTGGTCGAGGGCCGCACTCTCACCTCCGTGCCCTCGGTGGCCCAGGACCTGCGCAACGCCGGCGCCACCTGGGAAGACCAGGAAGCGGTGGTCGACAATGGTCTGGTTACCAGCCGCACGCCCAAGGACCTGGACGCGTTCTGCAAACGGCTAATGGAAGAGTTGGCGGAAGGCCGCCACCAGAAACAGCATGCCTGACGCCATGACGGGCCGCCCATCGGCGGCTCCGTTTCTTCCCGCCTACAGCAGCGGGTTGAACGCGTTTTCGTCGCCCTGGCGTTCCGCATTCAGGCTGTGATCCAGCAGGCGATGCACCTCTTTACGCTGTTCTTCGCGGTCCACATCGACGATGACCAGATAGTGCCCCTTGCGGATGTCCTCCAGGTAGGGTTTGAGGTGGTAGTTGGCGTGGGAGATGCCACGAATGCCGCCGGCCCAGGCCCCGTGTGAACCGAAGAAAAGCACGCTCACCATGACGCCCCAGAACCCGATCTCCAGCCCCCAGGGGTCGATGCCGCTCAGTGCCCAGCCCACCAGCAGGCCGATCACCGCGCCCACCACGGCGCCGTAAAAGCCGGTGGTCATGATATTGGTGTCTTCCCATGGCGTGGTCGCGTGGATACCCTCGCGGCTCAGTTCGCCGTTGTCCCGGGCCATGACATGCACGCGATTGGTGCCCAGTTCCGACTGTTCGACGTTTTTCAGGGCCGTTTTCACCTGATCCATGCTGTTTACCAGGTAATACACTCTGAACATGGTGAAGCGCTCCTTATCGCCGGTTCATTGATCCATAAAAAACACATGGTGTCCGGGGGCGCGTAAACAAGGGGTAGAGAAAGAGGGAAGGGAGACGATGAGTCGTCGAGAACCACTGGACCGGCTGTACGCGCTGGTCGCCAACGAAGAAGACGCGCGCACCTGCCGGGATATCAGCGAAGAAGCCTGCCAGGAAGTGCCCGGTAACTTTTTCAAGATCATCCTCGCCAATGTGTTGGCCAAGATCGGCGATCTGCTGATTAACCCCAAGACCGTGCTGGCCTGGCTGATCGGCGCCGTGGGGGCGCCCGGGGCGCTGGCCGGCCTGCTGGTACCGATCCGCGAATCCGGCTCGCTGATCCCGCAGCTGGCGATCGGCGCCTGGATGCGCCGCCACCCGGTGCGCAAGGGCTTCTGGGTGTTCGGCTCGGTGCTGCAGGGCGCCTGTGTGCTGGCCATGGCGGCGGCGGTCTGGTGGCTGCAAGGCCTCGCCGCCGGGCTCGCCATTGTCGGCCTGCTGGTGGTGTTCAGCCTCGGCCGCGGCTTCTGCTCGGTGGCGATGAAGGATGTCCAGGGCAAGTGTATCCCCAAGGCCCGCCGGGGCCGGCTCACCGGGCTGGCGTCGATGTTGTCCGGGCTGGCGACGCTGGCGGTGGGGGTGTCCCTGTTTGGTGGCGACAGCGAGCCGGGCTTGCTGTTCTATACGGTGTTGCTGCTCGCCGCCGGTCTCGCCTGGTGGCTGGCGGCGACGGTGTTCTCCAAGGTGGACGAGTTCCACGGTGAAACCGCCGGCGGCGGGCATGCTCTGCGCCAGGCGTTCGAGAGCCTCGGGTTACTGGTCAGCGACGCGCCCTTCCGTGACTTTGTGATCGCCCGCGCGCTGCTGATGGCCTCCGCGCTGGGCTCGCCCTTTCTGGTCGTGCTGGCCCAGGATCGGGCCGATGGCGCCGCCCTGTTGGGCGGCTTCCTGGTAGCGTCGAGCCTGGCCAGCACGGTCAGCGCCAGCGTTTGGGGGTATATGGCGGACGCCTCCAGCCGCCAGGTGATGATTCGCGGTGGCGCTCTGGCGGCGCTGGTTTGCCTGGGCGTGGCGGCGGTGGCCGTGGTGGAACCGGCCTGGGCGGGCCTCGCCTGGTTTTATCCGGTGGCCTTCTTCGTACTCAGCATCGCCCATTCCGGTGTCCGCATCGGCCGCAAAACCTACCTGGTGGACATGGCTGGCGGTACCAAACGTACCGATTACACCGCCGTCAGCAACACCGTGATTGGCGTGCTGTTGCTGGTGCTCGGCGGTGTCAGCGCGGCGGTTTCTCTGTGGGGGGCGCAATGGGCGTTGTTGCTGCTGGGTGCCATGGGCGCGCTGGGCACGCTCTGGTCCTGGAAACTGCGGGAAGTGGAATAGACTGGGTGGCCGTGGCGGCGCCTCTCACAGCCAGAGGTGCACCGCCGCGACGGCGGCGGCCACCATGCCGGCCAGGCTGAGCAGTGCCATCACGCCGTCATGGGCGGCCAGAGCCAGGGCGTAAAGGGCGATGATCAGCGCCGGCACCGCCGCCGCGAAGGGGATCAGCTCCAGCGGCACCATGGCCGCGGCCAACAACAGGCACAACAGCGCGCCGATACGATTGAACGGCCACACGGTGAGCGCCCGCAGCCGTGGCTTGAGCAGCCGGTCAATGCGCTCCGTCCAGGGACGCACACGGGCCACCGCCGCTCTGAATTTGTGCCGCTCAAAGGACGCCTGGCGCAGCCGTCCCGGCACCCAGGGGGTGCGTTTGCCGAGCACCAGCTGGCCGGCCACCAGCATGATCAATAGCGCACTCAGGGTGGGCACCCCGGGGATAGCGCCGGTGGGCAGCAACACCATCAGGGTCGGTGCCAGCAGCAGGGGCCCGAAGCCCCGTCCCTGCATGGTCTCGACGACGGACACCAGCGACAGCTCGCTGCCGTCCGGCTCGTCCGCCAGCTTGACGAGAATGTCGGTCAGACCCAGGGCCGGTTCGTTGGCGGGCACGGGCTCTCCTGATCCTGGTGGAAATGGGTGGCGCTCCTAGTCCCGCCTAGCCTGTCGCAAACCGGCCGGATCCGGCTATCAAACCGGCGTGAAGATTTACCTTTTATAACGATTTTGGGTAAAGTCAGTAGGCTTTATTCAACAACAACGGGCCAAGAGGCCTGAATGGAGGGAACCTTGAAAAAATACGCACTTTTGCTTGCCACCACGTCTCTGGCGCTTAGCCCGCTTAATGCCCTGGCCGCCGATGACGGTTCTGGCCTGGTGTTCGGTGTCGGTGTCGGCTACGACCAGAGCAACCTGGATGACTTCATTGAAGGCACCGGCGGCCCTTCCGCGAGTTCTCCGGACGCTGAGTTGGGGACGGATATCTATATTGGTTTCGCCGCGAATCAGAGCCTGACGGTACGGTTTGGGCATCGTCGTTTCGGAGATGCCGAATCGGAAGTGTTCAACGGTCTCGCTGACGTCGACTTGGAGGCGGACGGCTTTTACGCCGCGGTGGACCTGCTTTTCCCGGTCACGGATCGCTTCTTCGTAGGCGGTACCCTGGGTAATCAGGGCATTGATGCGGAGTTGAGCGCGGGCGGTAGCAGTGTCGATGATGATGCCCGTAACTTTTATTACGGCGCACGCGCCAAGTGGTTACTGGGGGAGAGCTCCGCGCTGACCGCCGCCTACAACCTCTACAGCTTCGAGGTGGACGACGCCGGCGAGGACATCGAATACGATACCCTCGCGGTGGGTTTGGAATGGCGCTTCTAAGCGCCCGCCTGCCCAGGCTTTTCGAACAGTAAGTCCCAAACGCCGTGGCCCAGACCGGCGCCACGGCGCTCGAATTTGGTTTCCGGGCGCCAGTCCGGACGCGCCGCGAAACACCCCTCGCCCGCCGTATTCACGAAACCCGCTGAGTCGTTCATCACCGCCATCATGTGCTCGGCGTAATCTTGCCAGTCCGTTGCCATGTGCAGCACGCCGCCGGGGCGCAGCTTGGCGTTTACCAGCGCCACCCAGTCCGGCTGGACGATGCGCCGTTTATGGTGCTTCTTCTTGTGCCAGGGGTCGGGAAAATAGAGCTGCACACGATCCAGGGAGCCGTCGGGGACACACAGTTTAAGGATGTCCACGGCGTCGTCGCAGTAGGTGCGCAGATTGCTCAGGCCGCGCTCCTGAATTTCCAGCAGCAGGGCGCCCACGCCGGGCCGGTGCACTTCGATGCCGATAAAGTCCTTGTCCGGCGCCGCTTCGGCCATGTGGGCCAGCGACTGGCCCATGCCGTAGCCGACTTCCAGCACCCGGGGCGCCTCGCGGCCAAATTCTGCCCGTGGATCCAGCACGCCCTGGCCGCGCTCCAGGCCATAGCGGGGCCACAGTGTGTCCAGTGCCTTGCGCTGGCCATGGGTGAGCCGGCCTTCGCGCAAAACGAAGCTGCGCACCCGGCGCATCACCTTGCCGGTTTCCGGGTCTTTATCCTGTTGCAGAAAATCCAGCATGACTATCAAGATCCGAAAAAGCGTCTCTGGTATCCCGCCGGGTGGCTAAGGCCACCCTTTCGCGGGCGAGGCCTGCTCCCACAAAGCGGGCTAAATTAGGCCTTCCCCGGGCGACGAGGGGTTCGCATAGACCCGTTTGGGCATGCGCCCGGCCAGGAAGCCTTCGCGGCCCGCTTCAATGGCTTTTTTCATGGCGCTCGCCATCAGCACCGGCTTGTTGGCGTGGGCCACGGCGGAATTCAGCAGCACCCCATCGCAGCCCAGCTCCATGGCCAGGGTGGCGTCGCTGGGGGTGCCCACGCCGGCGTCGACGATGATCGGCACCCGCGCCTGTTCCATGATCAGCAGCAGGCTGTGCGGGTTGAGGATGCCCAGCCCGGAGCCGATCAGCGAGCCCAGCGGCATCACCGCCACGCAGCCCATGTCTTCCAGTTCCTTGGCGACGATCGGGTCGTCGTTGGTGTAGACCATCACTTGGAAGCCGTCGTCCACCAGAGTGCGGGCCGCTTTCACGGTGTCGGCGATGTTCGGGTAGAGGGTTTTCTGGTCGCCAAGCACTTCCAGCTTCACCAGGCTGTGGCCGTCCAGCAGCTCGCGGGCCAGCTTGCAGGTGCGCACTGCGTCCTCGGCGTTAAAGCAGCCGGCGGTGTTGGGCAGAATGGTGTGGCGCTCCGGGCTGACGAAATCCAGCAGGTTGGGCTCGTCCGGGTTCTGGCCCATATTGGTCCGCCGCAGGGCCACGGTGACGATCTCCGCGCCGCTGGCTTCGATGGCGCCGCGGGTTTCCTCGAAATCCTGGTACTTGCCGGTGCCGATCAGCAGCCGGGAAGCGTAGGTCTTGCCTGCGATGGTGAGTAGGTCTTCGCTCATGGTCGATTCCCATGTTAGGAGGTTCTGCATTCTGATGAGCCGTGCCCGCCATCCCTGGCGCGACGCCGTGCCTGCCGGGTCGCCCGGCCCGGACATCCGTGTCCGGTCGTAAATCGCGCTGCGAAGCTTGCTTCGGTCGCGATTTACCCACCCCCGATGGCATGGACGACTTCAACGGTGTCGCCCTCTCGCAGGGTGTGGGTGCCGTGTTCGCTCTTCGGCACGATCTCCCGGTTCACCTCCACCGCCAGCCGCCGGCCGGTGAGGTTCAGTTCCGTCACCAAGTCCGCCACGGTCACGGTATCGGCGGAGCCGTTGAAGGTGTATGGGTCGCCGTTAACGATCAGATTCATAGCGCTTTCACCAGGGACCAGGTTAGCCACAGCCAGCCGATAATCAGTGCCAGGCCGCCCAGCGGGGTCACCGCGCCGAGCCACTTCTGGCCGCTCAGCACCAGCACATACAGGCTGCCGCTGAACACCAGCATGCCGGCGAACAGAATCCAGCCGGCGGTGACCAGCCCGGAAGCGCCGAACTGCTTCGCCAGCAGCCCGGTGAGCAGCAACGCCAGCGCGTGGTAGAAGTGGTATTGACTGGCGGTGCCCCAGATTTCCAGCATCGGCGCGTCCACCCGGGCCTTCAGCCCGTGGGCGCCGAACGCGCCGAGCAGCACGGCCAGCGCGCCGTTGAGCGCACCCAGAATCAGCAGCAGTTTCATAATCGGCAGTGTGTAATGAGTGTGGGCGGCAGTATAAAAGATGTGGAGCCAAAAGGGGGCGTCCACAACCCCGTGCTGCCCACAAAAAAGCCCCGCCGGGACACGGCGGGGCTTGCTTGCAAGGCAGATGGATCCGATTCGCCCGCCGCCAAATCAGGCGGCGATGGCGTTACGCAACTTCTTCAGCGCGTTGTTCTCAAGCTGGCGGATACGCTCGGCGGACACGCCGTACTCATCAGCCAGTTCCTGAAGGGTGGACTTCTGATCGGCCAGCCAGCGGCGTTCGAGAATGTCGCGGCTGCGCTCGTCCAGGGTCATGATCGCCGAGCCCAGCTGGCGCGAGCTGCGCTGCTGGTCGTCCTGGGCGGCGACCAGGTCGGCCGGGTCGCTGTTGTCGCTGTGCAGATAGGCCGCCGGCGACGGAATCGGGCTGTCCTCGTCGTCGCTGGTGGGGCCGTCAAAGCTGGCGTCGAACGCGCCCAGGCGGCCTTCCATTTCCTTCACCTGAGTGGCGGTCACGCCCAGATCGTCGGCCACGCGCTGCGCTTCTTCCGTGGTCAGCCGGCCGAGACGCTTCTTCTGGCCGCGCAGGTTGAAGAACAGTTTGCGCTGGGCCTTGGTGGTGGCCACTTTGACGATGCGCCAGTTCTTGATCACGTATTCGTGGATTTCGGCCTTGATCCAGTGCACGGCGAAACTCACCAGCCGCACACCCTTGGAGGGATCGAAACGTTTGACCGCCTTCATCAGGCCGACGTTGCCTTCCTGGATCAGATCGCCCAAAGGCAGTCCGTAACCGGTATAGCTGCGGGCGATATGCACCACGAAGCGCAGGTGGGCGAGCACCAGATTACGGGCGGCGTCCAGGTCTTCGTCGAAGTACAACCGCTCGGTCAGCTGACGCTCTTCGTCGACGCTGAGCACGGGCACGCTGTTGACCGCGCGGATATAGGCATCCAGGTCGTGACCCGGGACCGCCAGCGGTAAAGCGTGAGCCTGTTGCAGTTGTGTTTTCATGTCTCCCTTCTCCCTTATTGGGTTGGGCATGATGTTAGCACTCGGTTTCTTGGAGTGCTAATAGCCGCATTGGTTCCCCGCCATTCATCCTTTCAATGGCGGCACCGGGCGGAATTCAGGCTACCCGATGCGGGTGACGGTTCCGTGATCCCGGTCAATGATGGGACCTCAATGCTAGGAGAGATTTCCGGCTTGAGGGGTAAAGAAACGAAAAATACGGCGGCCCAAAAAGCCGCCGCTCAGAACTGCGGCTCCACGTCACCCAGGTGACGGCTGACCGCCAGCCAGGCGCCCAGCAGGCCCAGGGTGCCGCTGAATAGGGGCAGGACCAGCACGGTGGAGGGGCTCATGCCAGTAAGTGAGTGCTCGCTCTCATAGAGGTTCAGCAGCTCGTCGATGGGGCCACCCAGCCACCAGAGCGCGGTGCCCACCAGCACCAGGGACAGCACGCCGCCGGCGAAACCGAAGCAAAAACCGCTGTACAGGAAAGGCCGGCGCACGAAGCCGTCGGTGCCGCCGACGATCTTGATCACCACGATTTCCTCGCGCCGGCTTTCTATCGCCAGGCGGATGGTATTCACCACCACCAGCACCACGGCGGCGGCCAGGCCCAGAGTGAGCACGCCAATCAGCCGGTCCCCCAGCTCGATAATGGCGTGCAGGCGGCGTACCCAGGCCACGTCCAACTGGGCGTTGTCTACTTCCGGCAGGGCGTTGAGCCGGGTTTGCAGCGCCTCCACCTGGCCGGGGGCGGCATTGTCCGGATAGACCACGATCAGGGGCGGCAAGGGGTTGTCCGGCAGGGCTTCAAGCACTTCTCCGAACCCGGACATGGCCTTGAATTCGTCCAGGGCCTGGGCGCGGGTGATCACCTCGGTGCGTTTCACCGTGTCGAAGCCGGCCCAGTCGTCGGCCAGTCGTTGTTGCCGGCTTTCGTCCACGTCCATCTCCAGGAACACGGACAGGTGGGCGTTGCCGTCCCAGCCCTTGGTGATCACGCGGGCGTTGTCCAGCAATACCGCCAGGCCGGCGGGCAGCGCCAGGGCGATGGCGATCACCAGCACCGTCATCAGGGCGCTGGACGGGGCAGCACGCATCCGGACGAGGGCGTCGCGCAGGGAATCCCGGTGGTGGTGGCGCCAGGCCCTCAGGCGGTCGCCCAAGGAGGTGCGCGCGCTGCGGGCGCCGGCGGGCCGGCGGGCGCGGGGGCTGTTAGGCGCCATGGTCGTCGTCCTCACCGTCGTGAATCAGGCGGCCTTCGCGCAGCGTCAGCAGGCGGTGCCGGTGGCGGGCGATCAGCGACAGGTCGTGGGTGGCGATCAGCACCGCCACGCCGACCCGGGCGAAGTCATGGAACAGGTCCATGATCTCGGCGCTGAGCGCCGGGTCCAGGTTGCCGGTGGGCTCGTCGGCGAGCAGCAGCGGCGGCTTGTTGACCACCGCGCGGGCGATGCCCACGCGCTGTTGCTCACCGCCGGACAGCATGATCGGGTTGAGCTTTTCCTTGCTCAGCAGGCCCACCTTATCCAGGGCCGCGCGCACCCGTTTGCCGATGTCGGCGCGGGCGAAGCCGGCGATCACCAGCGGCAGCGCCACGTTGTCGAACACGCTGCGGTCGAACAGCAGCTGATGATTCTGGTGCACCATGCCGATCTTGCGGCGCAGGAAGGGCACCTGGCGGGTGCTGAAGCCGTTCAGGTTCTGGCCTTCCACGAACACCTGCCCTTGCGTCGGGCGCTCGATCATCATGATCAGCTTGAGCAGCGTCGACTTACCCGCGCCGGAGTGACCGGTCAAAAAGGTCAGCTGGCCGGCGGGCAGCTCGAAGTGGATACGCCGCAGGGCGTCCTTGCCGTTCGGGTAGCGTTTACTGACCCGATCAAACTTGATCATGGGAGTCCTTCATCGGGCCACGTCCTCGAACAGCGCCTGCACGAATTCCTCGGCGTTGAAGGGGCGCAGGTCCTCGAGCTGTTCGCCGACGCCGATAAAGCGGATCGGCAGGCCGGTGCGTTTGGCCAGCGCGAACAGAATGCCGCCCTTGGCGGTGCCGTCCAACTTCGTCAGCACCAGGCCGGTGACGCCGGCGGTGTCGCGGAATTCCTCGGCCTGATTGATGGCGTTCTGGCCGGTGCCGGCGTCCAGCACCAGCAGCACCTCGTGGGGTGCCTCCGGCGACAGCTTTTTCATCACCCGGGTCACCTTGGAGAGCTCTTCCATCAGGTTGCCGCGGGTGTGCAGGCGCCCGGCGGTGTCGGCGATCAGCACATCGGCGCCCCGGGACTGGGCCGCCTGCACCGCGTCGTAGACCACGCTGGCCGAGTCCGAGCCGGTGTGCTGAGCGACCACCGGAATGCTGTTGCGCTCGCCCCACACCTGCAGCTGCTCCACGGCAGCGGCCCGGAAGGTGTCGCCGGCGGCCAGCATCACGCTCTTGCCCTCGGCCTTGAAGCGGCACGCCAGTTTGCCGATGGTGGTGGTCTTGCCGACCCCGTTCACGCCCACCATCAGGATCACATAGGGCTTCTTCGAGGTGTCGATCTCCAGCGGCCGGTCCACCGGCACCAGCAGATTGCGCAGCTCTTCCTGCAGCGCTTCATAAAGGGCGTCCGCGTGCACCAGTTCTTGACGGCCGACCCGGTCGGTGAGGTTGCCGATGATGGTGTCGGTGGCTTCCACGCCGACGTCCGCCACCAGCAACTGGGTCTCGATCTCCTCGAAGATCTCGTCGTCGATCTCCTTGGCGCCCACCAGCAGATCCGCCAGGCCCTTGCCCAGGTTCTTGCTGGTTTTGCTCATGCCCTGTTTCATGCGCGTCCAGAAGCCGCCGTCGGATTCGGCGGACGCTTCGGGCGCGGCTACCGGCTCGCTGGCCGGGCGCTCGGGCTGTGCGGGCGGCTCCGCCGACGCCGGCGCGGTCTTATCCGGCTCGGGTTCGGACGGTTGCGGCTGTTTGCCGAACATGCGCGAGAACAGGCCGGCCTTCTTTTCGCCGCCGCGGGGTTCGTCGCCACGTGAGCCGTCGCCCTGTGAGTCGCGGGCGCTGTCCTCGGCCGGCTCGCGATCGTCGTCGCGTGAAACTTCATCGTTCATGGTCAGTCGTATCCATCGGGTTGGGAGCCACCCGCCCGCCTGATGGGGTAGGGTGGGAGCCCGGAAATGCCTTGCCCGCTCATCACGGGCGCGCGGCTATCCTACCATTGTCATTGCTGCCCGCCATAAACAGCGTAGAGGATTGCGGATGAAACCACTGTTGATCGCCCTGGGGTTGAGCCTGATCACGCTCACCGCCCGCGCCGAACTGCCGACCCACGAGTTTCAGCTCGATAACGGCCTTGACGTGCTGGTAAGGGAAGACCACCGGGCGCCGGTGATCACCGTCATGGTCTGGTTCAAGGCAGGCAGCATTGATGAGGCACCCTATGAAACCGGCCTCGCCCATGTGCTGGAACACATGATGTTCAAAGGCAGCAAACGGCTCGGCGCCGGCGAGTTCTCGCGGCTGGTGGCGCGCTACGGCGGCAGCGACAACGCCTTCACCAGCTACGATTTCACCGCCTATTTTCAGCAGTACGAGGCATCCCGGCTGCCGCTGGCTTTGGAGCTGGAGGCGGAACGTCTGAAAAACCTGAAGATTGATGACGAGTCGTTCCGCCGCGAGCTGCAGGTGGTCATGGAAGAGCGCCGTCAGCGCACCGACGACAAGCCCACGGCGCTGGCCTGGGAAAAGTTTCAGGCGGTGGCGCGGCCGGGCACCGGCTACGCCCACCCGATCATTGGCTGGCGTGACCAGCTCGCTCAGTTGCAGCCGCAACAGGCCCGCGACTGGTATGAACGTTTTTATGTGCCCGGCAACGCCACCCTGGTGATCGCCGGTGACGTGACCCCGGCGCAGGCGCGTCCGCTGGTGGAAACATTCTTCGGCGATCTGCCCAAGGGCGAGACCCCGCCACGTCCCGAGACCACGCTCAACCCGTCCCCCGGCGAGCGGCGCATGACCCTGCGCCTGCCGGTGCGGGTGCCGGCGCTGTATATGAGTTATAACGTGCCGTCGCTGACCACCGCCGACCACCAGGACGACTTCTATGCCCTGACCATGCTGGGCGGCGTGCTGGACGGCGGCATTAGCGCCCGCATGGAAAGCAATCTGGTGCGCGGCCAGCGCCTGGCGGCTGGCCTCGGCGCTGGCTACAACGGCCTGCAGCGCGGCAACGGCACCTTCACCATTACCGCCACGCCCAACCCGGAGGTGACGCTGGACACTCTCGAGGCGGCGATCAAAGCGGAGATCGAGAAGATCGCCGAGCAGCCGCCCAGCGAGGCGGAAATGGACCGGGTGCGTGCCGGCGTGCTGGCGGAGCAGGTTTACCAGCGCGACTCGGTGATGGGCCAGGCGATGGAGCTGGGCACGCTGTCGGTGCTGGGCCTGGACTGGCGGCTGGCCCGGCAATTCGATGACAACCTGGAAGCGGTGACCCCCGAGCAGGTTCAGCAGGCGGCACGGGACTGGCTGGTAGCGGAACGCAGCGCCGTAGCCCATGTGATTCCGGAGGGCGAAGAGTGATGCACCCAATGAAACTGTTTTCCGCCGCGCTGGCGGCCTTGCTGCTGGCCGGCTGCGCCGGCTTCCCGACCACCGCCGAGAAGGTCGGACGCGCGACGCCGGCGGCGCCGGAACTGGCGATTCAATCCTGGCGTACCGAACAGGGCGCCAAGGTAATGTTCGTGCCGTCCCCGGGGCTGCCGATGCTCGACGTGCGCCTGGTGATGGACGCTGGCAGCGCCCGGGACGGCGACCAGCCCGGCGTGGCCGCGCTCACCAGCGCCCTGCTGGGCGAGGGTGCCGAAGGGCTGAGCGTGGACGACATCGCCCGTGGTTTCGAGGATCGCGGCGCACGCTTTTCCACCGGCAGTTACCAGGACATGGGGGTGATCAGCCTGCGCACCCTGTCGCGGCCCCGCTGGCGCGAGGATGCCGTGGACCTGCTGGCGCGGGTCATCGGCGCCCCCACCTTTCCCCAGGACGCGCTGGAGCGGATACGCACCAGCGCCTTGCAGGGCCTGAAGATGGAAAAGCAGGTGCCCGGCCCGCAGGTCAACAAGGCCTTCCAGCGCACCCTGTTCGGCGACCACCCTTACGGCCATCCGCAGTCTGGGACCCTGAAAAGCCTGCCCGGCATCGAGCGTGCCGATCTAGTGGCGTTCCACCAGCGCTATTACGCCGCCGGCAACGCAGTCATCGCCCTGGTCGGTGATGTCAGCCGCGAGCAGGCCGAAGCGATCGCCGGTCAGCTCAGCGACGCCCTGCCGCGCGGCGACGCGGCCCCGGAACTGGACCGGGCCGAACGCCTGAAAGAGCGCGTCACCGAACACGTCGACTTTCCGTCCAACCAGACCCACATTCTGATTGGCAACCAGGCCACCTGGCGCGGCAACCCGGACCATGTGCCGTTGTACGTGGGCAACTACATTCTTGGTGGCGGCGGTTTCGCCTCTTTGCTGACGCAAAAAGTGCGGGAAGAGAAAGGCTACGTTTACGGGGTGTCCAGCTACTTCAAGCCGATGGCCGCCGGCGGCCCCTTCATCCTGCAACTGCAGACCGCCAACGACAACGCCGACCAGGCGCTGAATCTGTCCATGGGCATCGTGCGGGATTTCATCAACAACGGCCCCACCGAGGCACAGCTGGAGGCCGCCAAAGCGAACATTCTTGGCAGCCGGGCACTGGAAACCGCCGACAACGGCGATATCATCGGCCAGCTTGGTGCCATCGGATTCTATGATCTGCCGCTGGACTACCTGCAGCGCTTTAACCGGCGCGTGGAGGCAGTAACCGCGGAGGACATCCGCGCGGCGTTCCAGCGCGCGCTCGACGCCGACCGGCTGGCGATCGTCAGCATCGGCCCCCGGGCCCCGGAAGCGGACGGGCAATGAAGGCAAGAGGCAAAACCAGCAAGGGGCAGGTGCGCATCATCGGTGGCGAGCGACGCGGCCACCGGTTGCATTTCGTCGATCAGCGCGGCGACCTGCGCCCGTCCTCGGACCGTATGCGCGAAACCCTGTTCAACTGGCTGCAGGCGGAGTTGCCCGGTGCCCGGGTGCTGGACCTGTTCGCCGGCTCCGGTGCCCTGGGCGCCGAGGCCCTGAGCCGCGGCGCGGCCCACGCCATGCTGGTGGAGAAAAAGCGTGACCGCTGCACGGACCTTACCCGGCAGCTGACGCCATTGTTCGGCGAGCGGGTGCACGTGCATTGCGCCGACGCGCTCAAGTGGCTGGCGCGTTGCGAGGATCAATTCGATCTGGTGTTTATTGATCCGCCTTACGATCTCGGGCTGGCGGCGCCGGCCTGCCAGGCTCTGGAGGCGCTCGGGCTGCTTAAACCCGATGCAAGAATTTACGTGGAATCGCGCCGTCACGACGCGGCGCCGGCGGTGCCGGAGCCCTGGGAGCGGCTGCGCGAGAAGGACGGCGGTGACGTGCGCGCCCAGTTGTACAAAAAAGAGTAGCTGAATTAGGAGGTTTATTGTGTGGCTTGCTTTGGGAGCGGTGATCGCCGGTCTGTTGGTTCTGGTATGGAGCGCCGACCGCTTCGTGGACGGCGCTTCGGCCACCGCCAGGCACGCGGGCATGCCCACGTTGCTGATCGGTATGCTGGTGATTGGCTTTGGTACCTCCGCGCCGGAGATGGTGGTCTCGGCGCTGGCCTCCTTGGACGGTAACCCGGGCCTGGCCCTGGGCAACGCCTATGGCTCCAACATTACCAATATCGCGCTGATCCTGGGTGTGGTGGCGTTGATCAGCCCGATCGCGGTGCATTCCTCGGTGCTGCGCCGCGAGCTGCCGGTGCTGGCGGTGATCATGCTGCTGGCCGGTTATCAGCTCTTCGACGGCCAGATCAGCCACGCCGACGCCATCGTCCTGCTGGTGGTGTTTTTCCTGTTGATGGGCTGGTCGGTGTATCAGGGCATGACCGGCAAGGGCGACCCCATCGTCGGCGACGTGGACGCCGCCGCCGCGCAACCCATGCCCTTGGGGCGCGCGGTGTTCTGGCTGCTGTTCGGCTTGGTGCTGCTGGTCGCCAGCTCGCGCCTTCTGGTGTGGGGCGCGGTGAGCATCGCCGAGGGCCTGGGCGTCAGTGACCTGATCATCGGGCTGACCGTGGTGGCGGTGGGTACATCGCTGCCGGAGCTGGCCTCGGCGCTGGCGGCGGTGCGCAAGAACGAACACGATCTGGCGCTGGGCAATGTGCTAGGCTCGAACCTGTTCAACACCCTGGCGGTGGTGGGCATCGCCGGTGCCATCACACCAGTGCCAGCGGAGCCCGCTGTGTTTTACCGCGACTGGGTGGTGATGACGGTGCTCACCGTGGCTCTGTTCCTGATGGGGTACGGGTTCCGGGGCGCGGGTACCGGGCGTATTAACCGTATCGAAGGCGCCATTTTGCTGGCCGTTTATCTGGGCTATACCGGTTACCTGGTGTCCACCCTGATGACGTCCGGCTGACAGGAGTCACACATGCATCGCCCCCCGTTACAGCAGAACTCCTTTCTGGCGCTGCTGGTCCTGGTCACGCTGGGCTTCTTGGTGTTGCTCAAGCCGTTCTACGCCCCCATTTTCTGGGCCTGCGCGGTGGCGGTGATCTTCTACCCCATGCAGCAACGGTTGCTGGCCAAATGGCCCAACCGCCCTACCCTGATGGCGCTGGTCACCTTGCTGGTGTGCACGGTGATGGTGGTGATTCCGGTGCTGTTGGTGGCGGCGTCGTTCATTACCGAGGGGCTTTCCGCCTACCAGAAGCTCCAGGAAGGCCGCCTCGACCCGGGCGAGTATATCGCCACCTTCCGTGAGGGGTTCCCGCTGGCGTACCACTGGCTGGAACGGTTCGGCGTGGATTTCGCCAACCTGGGCGACCAGGTGATGGCGGGCCTGAAGAGCGCCGGCCAGTTCCTCGGCAAGCGGGCTCTGGCGGTGGGGCAGAACACCTTCCGCTTCTTCATTGATTTGGGTCTGATGCTCTATCTGACCTTCTTCCTGCTTCGCGACGGCAATAAACTGATTCAAATGCTGATCCGGGCGCTGCCCCTGGGCGACGACCGCGAGCGCATGCTGTTCAACAAGTTCGCCGAAATCACCCGCGCCACCATCAAGGGCAACCTGGTGGTGGCCGCCGTTCAGGGGATGTTGGGCGGTTTGATTTTCTGGTTCCTGGGTATTCCGGCGGCGGTGCTTTGGGCCGTGGTGATGGCGGTGTTGTCGCTGATCCCGGCGGTGGGTGCCAGCTTGATCTGGATCCCCGTGGCGTTGTATTTGTACGCGGTGGGCGAAATCGTCGACGCGGTGATTCTTACCGCCTTCGGCGCTATCGTGATCGGGTTGGTGGATAACGTACTGCGGCCGATTCTGGTCGGCCGGGACACCAAGCTGCCGGATTATCTGGTGCTGTTCTCCACGCTTGGGGGGCTGGCGCTGTTTGGTATCACCGGTTTCGCGCTGGGGCCGTTGCTGGCGGGCCTGTTTGTCGCCTTCTGGCAAATCTTCATTCAGGAATTCAACGTGGAACCGGGGCCCGGCTGATCGGGTCCATATCTCAAGGAACGAACCAGGAGAACAACATGAACGTGGGATTCTTCGTGCCAGTGGTGGTCGCCGCCGCGCTGGCTTCCAGCTGCGATGACGAGGACGGCGGGATTTTCGACTCGCTGCGCTCAGAAAGCTCGGTGTACTACTACAACCAGATCACCAGCCAGGGCGCCGCTGATCAGAGCAACCTGACGGTGGACTTCACCGTTGAGGGCGACGAATCGGACAGCGTCAACGACGTGGGCTATTCCCGCGAGGACGAGGCGCCGGAGCTCAATGTCCGCATCGACGACAGCGAGAACAACGAGGAGAACGCGGTTCGGTTCCGTGGTGTGAACCAGAACGGCGCGCCCTTGTTCACCGATCAGGCGCGGCTGAACAACGACGTGAGCTATACCGCGGTGTCCTATGGCGATACCTCCACCGGTTCCGAGGATCTGGGCATATTCCAGCAGGATCAAAGCGATGTGGAGACCGGCAGCGCCCGCTTCCGGCTGATCAACACGGTGGACACCGACATCATCACCGGCGTGTTCTCCCTGGATGTGCGTTACAACGACGCCGACGACGGCACTTATTTCGCCACCGATCTGGGGCTGGGTGACGCCACGGATTACCAAACCACTGATGCCGGCAGCCTCAATCTCGTGGTGGTGCGCAACAACTCTGATCCGGAGGAGGAGATCGATCGGGTGGATTGTTCGCTGAACGGTGGCCGTGCCTACGACGTGATCCTTGCCGTCAACGATCCGCTCAATGTGCCCACCGACATCGACGCCGCCGACGGCGAACTGGTGATCTACTGTCACCCCCACGAGCGGACCTGATAGCATTCCCCCGGTCACACACACCGGGGGATCGTTTTGCCTGCCATTCACACCCGCGAACCGGCTCTGATTTTGCGCGCCGGGGCCCAGGCCCGGGAACACCTTCTTGAACACGGCCTGCGTGCCGAACACATCAGCGTGGTGCCCGGCGCGGCCGGTGGCCCCAAGGCCGTCGGCATCAATGGCCTGGACCAGGCCATTTTTGGTCACTTCCTGCCCCGGGCGCCGCGCCCGCGCACGCTGATCGGCGCCTCCATCGGCAGTTGGCGGTTCGCCGCCGTGGCCGGCGCCGTCGACGGCGAGGACGCCGCCGCCCGTCTGCGTCGTCTGGCGGAACTGTACAGCGCCCAGCGCTTTCCCAAAGGCATTACCCCCAGCGAAGTCACCCGCCGCTGTGCCCTCATGCTCGACGAGCTGCTCGGCGACAGCGACCGGACGGTGCTTGCCAACGGCGACTACCGTCTCGTGGTAGTGGTGATCCGCAGCCGCCGGGCGATCAGCGGCGAAGGCCGTCTGGGGTTGGGCCTGGGCCTGGCCGGCGTTATCGGCGGCAACCTGCTCAGCCGCCGCGCCCTGGGTGTGTTCATGGAGCGCGGCCTGGTGTACCCCGGCGAGGCGCCGCTGCCGTTGTCGGACCTCAATGATTTCGCCACCCATCACATCGGCCTGAGCGGCGAGAACCTGCGCGCGGCCCTGCTCGCCAGCGCCGCCATCCCGATGGTGCTGGAAGGGGTGCGCGATCTGCCCGGCGGCCCGGCCGGTGTGTATCGCGACGGCGGCCTGCTCGATTACCACCTGGATCTGCCCTACCGCACCGACGACCTGGTGCTGTACCCGCACTTCACCAACCGGGTGATCCCGGGCTGGTTCGATAAACCGTTGCGCTGGCGCAACGGCAACGCCGGCCGGCTGGCGCGCACTCTGCTGGTGGCGCCGTCCGCCGATTATCTGGCCCGCCTGCCCCACGGCAAGCTGCCCGACCGCACCGATTTCAAAACCTACGCCGGCGACGACCCGGGCCGCGAACGGTACTGGCGCCAGGCCATCGACGAAAGCCGCCGCCTGGGCGACGAATTTCTCGAACTGGTAGAGCGCGGTGGTGATGGCGGCGGCGCGCTGGCGGCCCGGTTGCAGCCCTTCTAGTGGCAGGAGACCGAGGAATGATCCACGGTGATCAAGCCGGCCTATCGCGCCGGATCTGGCAGCAAACCTGGCCGATGACGCTGGGGGTGCTGTCGCTGTTGGGCTTTAACCTGGTCGACAGCGTTTTCGTGGCGCGGCTGGGTACCGAGCCTCTGGCGGCCCAGTCCTTCACCTTTCCCCTGGTGTTTCTCACCATCGGCATCCAGGTGGGCATGGGCATCGCCATCGCGGCGCTGATTTCCCGCGCCATCGGCGCCGGCCAGGAAGAGCGCGCCGGGCGCCTGGGCGTGCTGGTGCTCACCGGCGGAGGCGCGGTAATGGCGGCGCTGGCGCTGCTGCTGTGGGCGGTGCAGGACCCGGCGTTCGCGCTGCTCGGCGCCAGCGAAAAAATCCGCTCGGTGATCCGCCCGTTCTGGGCGGTGCAGGTGTGCGCCTCCTGGGTGGGGGCGATGGCCTACTTCGGCTACAGCCTGTTCCGCGCCCACGGCAACACCCGCTTTCCCGGCACCATGATGATGGTCACCAGTCTGGTGAATCTGGTCCTCGACCCGATCCTGATTTTCGGCCTGGGGCCGGTGCCGGCGCTGGGCCTGGAGGGCGCTGCCTGGGCCTCCCTGGCGGCGTTCTCCAGCGGTGGCCTGATCACCGCCTTAGCGCTGCGCGGGCGCGGCTGGCTGGAACGCGACGACGTGTTCCGCGAGGTGCGCGAGTCCGCCGGCCCGTTCGCCGCCATCGCCGGCCCGGCCATGTTCAGCCAGCTGATGCCGCCGCTGGCCGCCATGCTCGCTACCGGCCTGGTGGCGCGGCTGGGCGAATCGGCGGTGGCCGCCTGGGGCTTGACCAGCCGCCTGGAGAGCTTTTCCATCGTTCTGGTGCTGGGCATGACCATGGCGCTGCCGCCCTGGCTGGGGCGCTGCTACGGCGGCGGCCGTTGGCAGGAAGTCGAGCGGGTGATGGCCACCGCCGCGCGCATGGTGGTGGTGTGGCAACTGGGCCTGGGGCTGGTGTTCGCGGTACTGGCGGCGCCCCTGGCCGCCCTGCTGGTCGAAGGCGGCGCCGTGCGCGACCACCTGACCGTGCTGATCCGCTTCCTGCCACCCAGCTACGGCCTGCTGGGTGTGTGTATGCTGGTGGTGTCCGCCAGTAACGCCCTGGGCTGGCCGGTGCGCGCCATGACCATCTCGTTCCTGCGTCTGTTCGCCTGCTACCTGCCGCTGCTGTCCCTGGGCGCCTGGCTGGGCGGCCTCACCGGCCTGGCGATCGGCGCCGCCCTCGGCAACGCCCTCGCCGGCGCCATGGCCTGGCTCGGCTACCGCCGGGCATTGGCTGCTACTCGCCACCGGCATAGTGTTTGACTGTGCGAGCGGGCTTGTGGGAGCGGCCTGTGGGAGCGGGCTGTGGGAGCGGGCCCCGCCCGCGAAAGGCCGGCAAAGCCGGCCGGCAGGATCCCAGAGACCTCGCCAACAGCGACTCTCTGACCCAACAACAACGACCCACCGGGAGAGACCAAAAATGCTAAAAAACCTACACCGCGCCGTGCTGGCAGCGGCCATCGCACTAAGCGCCATGAGCACGACGGCCCTGGCCGACACCACCCAACGCGTCACCGAACTGGCCGACGCCCAAGGCGACCGCCTGGAGGCCACCTTCAAACACCTGCACGCCAACCCGGAACTGGGTTTCCAGGAAACCGAAACCGCCAAGCTGGTGAGCAAGCGTCTCAAGAAACTCGGCTACCGGGTGCACACCGGCATCGGCGGCACCGGGGTAGCGGCGGTGCTGAACAACGGCGACGGGCCGGTGGTGATGTTCCGCAGCGATATGGACGGCCTGCCAGTGAAGGAAGACACCGGCCTGGATTACGCCAGTCGCAAGCAGGTGACCCCGGACGACGGCAGCAAAACGTACGTTGCCCACGCCTGCGGCCACGACGCCCATGTCAGTTGGTTGCTGGGCATCGCCGAAGTGATGCGCGATACCCGCGACGCCTGGTCCGGCACCCTGGTGTTGATCGCGCAGCCGGCGGAAGAGTTGCTCCAGGGCGCCCAGGCGATGGTCGATGACGATCTCTACCAGCGCGTGCCCAAACCGGAACTGCTGATCAGCGCCCATGTGTTCCCGGTGTGGCCCGCCGGCACCGTGGCGGTGCGCGCCGGGCGCCGCATGGCCGGCAGTGACCAGCTTGATGTCACCCTGCACGGCGTCGGCGGCCACGGCTCCTCGCCGCAGAACACCATCGACCCGGTGGTGATGGGCGCGCGCTCGGTGATGGCCTACCAGACCATCGTCAGCCGCAACGTGGACCCGCAAAAGCCGGCGGTGCTCACCGTGGGCGCCAGCCAGATCGGCGAAGCCAACAACGTGATTCCGGAAAGCGGCACCCTCAAGCTCAACCTGCGCTGGTACGAAACGCCGGTGCGCGAACAAATGCTCGAGGCGATCAAACGGGAAACCAACGGCATCGCCCACGCCGCTGGCGTCGCCGACGACAAGATGCCGGAATACACCCTCAAGGGGTACTCCGAACCGGTCTACAACGACGAAGCCCTGGCGAAGCAAGCCCAACAAACGCTGGCCGCCGGCCTCGGCAAAGACGCGCTGATGCCCGGCTTTCCGCCGGTGATGGGGTCCGAGGATTTTCCCATGCTGGTGGCCGGCATCGAGGACACCCAAACCCTGTTCATGGAAGTGGGCGGCGGTGCGCCGGATGTGATGAAAAACTATATGGCGACCGGCGAACTGCCGCCACTCAACCATAATCCCAAGTTCGAGATCATCAACCCGCGCCTGGCGATCACCACCGCCGTGAAAGCCAACAGCCTGCTGCTGATCGACGCGCTGTCGGCGGAATAGGAGGCCTCACCCAGGGCGGGATGGGGCTGCCTGTGGGAGCGGGCCTCGCCCGCGAAAGGGTGGCTTTCAGCCACCCGGCAGGATCCCAGAGCCCGTTCTAACGGCAGCACAAACAGCCTCTCTGGCACCCTGCCGGCCGGCATAGCCGGCCTTTCGCTTGCAAGGCAAGCTCCTACAAGTTAACCGCTACGCAAATGATGCGCGTGGTAGCGCAGGTGATCGTCAATAAAGCTGGCGATGAAGAAGTAGGAGTGGTCGTAGCCCGGCAGCATGCGCAGGGTCAGCGGCACGCCGGCTTTCTTGCAGGCGTCTTCCAGGGCTTGCGGGCGTAGCTGCCCGTCCTGGTAGAAGTTGTCCGCCTCGCCCTGGTCCACTTTGATTTCCGCCGGCGCCGGGGCACCGGTGGCGATCAGCTCGCAGGCGTCCCATTCCTTCCAGGCTTCACGGTCGTCACCCAGGTAGCCGCCCAGGGCTTTCTCGCCCCAGGGGCACTGAGTGGGGTTGGCGATGGGCGCGAAGGCGGACACCGACGCGTAGTGTTCCGGGTTCTTCAGCGCACACACCAGGGCGCCGTGGCCGCCCATCGAATGGCCGCTGATCGACTGCTGGCCGTTGAGCGGGAAGTGCCGGGCCACCAGCGCTGGCAGCTCTTCGGTGACGTAGTCGTACATGCGGTAATGGCGGCTCCAGGGCGCCTCGGTGGCGTTCACGTAGAAGCCGGCGCCGGAACCGAAATCATAGCTGTCGTGTTCGCCGGGCAGGTCGGTGCCGCGCGGGCTGGTGTCCGGGCAGATGATCGCCAGGCCCAGTTCCGCGGCGGTGCGGTGGGCGCCGGCTTTCTGCATGAAGTTTTCATCCGTGCAGGTGAGGCCGGACAGCCACCACAGTACTGGCACGTCCTTTTCCTCCGCCGCCGGCGGCAGGTAGATCGCGAAGATCATGTCGCAGCCGAGCACCTTGCTGTGGTGCTTGTAGCGTTTCAGCCAGCCGCCGAAACTTTTGTTTGCGGCGACCAGTTCCAGTTCATCGGGATGTGTCATCGTGAGCTCCCCCGCAATCAGTAAAGAATGACCGACCGGATGCTTTTGCCTTCGTGCATCAGGTCGAACGCCTTGTTGATGTCGTCCAGCGGCATGGTGTGGGTGACGAATTCGTCGATTTTGATTTCGCCCTTCATGTAGCGGTCCACGTAGCCGGGCAGTTCGGTACGGCCTTTCACGCCGCCGAACGCGGAGCCTTTCCAGACCCGGCCGGTGACCAGCTGGAACGGACGGGTGCTGATCTCCTCGCCAGCGCCGGCCACGCCGATGACGATCGATTCGCCCCAGCCCTTGTGGCAGCATTCCAGCGCCGAGCGCATCACGTTGACGTTGCCGATGCACTCGAACGAATAGTCCACGCCGCCGTCGGTGAGCTCGACGATCACTTCCTGGATCGAGTTGCTGTAGTTTTTGGGGTTGATGAAGTCGGTGGCGCCGAACTGGCGGGCGATCTTCTCTTTGTCGTTGTTCACGTCGATGGCGATGATCCGTTCCGCCTTGGCCATCACCGCGCCCTGGATCACCGACAGGCCGATGCCGCCCAGGCCGAACACCGCCACCGTGGAACCTGGCTCCACCTTGGCCGTGTTCAGCACCGCGCCGATGCCGGTGGTGACGCCGCAGCCGAGCAGGCAGATCTTGTCCAGCGGGGCTTCCTTGCTGACCTTGGCCAGGGAGACTTCCGGCACCACGGTGTATTCGGAGAAGGTGCTGGTGCCCATGTAGTGGTTGATCTCGGTGCCGTTCAGCGAGAAGCGGCGGGTGCCGTCGGGCATCAAACCCTGACCCTGGGTGGCGCGCACCGCGGAACACAGGTTGGTCTTGCCCGACAGGCAGAACTTACATTTGCCGCACTCGGCGGTGTAGAGCGGGATCACATGGTCGCCGGGTTTGACGCTGGTGACGCCTTCGCCTACTTCCTGGACAATGCCCGCGCCCTCGTGGCCGAACACGGACGGAAACAGCCCCTCCGGGTCCTTCCCGGACAGCGTGTAGGCGTCGGTGTGGCAGACGCCGGTGGCGACGATCTGCACCAGCACTTCACCGGCTTTCGGGCCGGCCACGTCGATTTCTTCAATCACCAGGGGTTTGCCCGCTTCCCAGGCAACGGCGGCTCTTGATTTCATGGGTTGCTCCTCGGAAAAGTTTTACGCCGGACGCTAGACGCCGGACGCCGGACGCTACAACCCGGTGCGGAGGTTGTTGCGGTGTTTCCTGTGGTACTGGCACCCGTAGGTCGGCTTGAGCAAAGCGAAAGCCGACAAAGCGTCCGGCGTCCGGCGTCTAGCGTCAGGCGCCCAGCCATTGTGCCCGCCAGTGTACTGGTGCCGCATCCCGCCCTTAAGGCATTATTTCGCAATAGATTATTGCTCAGGAGCAACAATGCAGCACTGGGATCGCATCGAGGCCTTTGTCGAGGTAGTGAGGCACGAATCCTTCGCCGGGGCGGCCCGCGGGCTGGGGGTCTCCAGTTCCCATGTGAGCCGCCTGGTGGCCCGCCTGGAGACGCAGCTCGGCACCCAGTTGCTGTACCGGACCACCCGCCGTCTGCGGCTCACCGACGCCGGCGCGGTCTATTTCGAGCACTGCGCCCAGCTGTTCGACGGCTTCCAGGAGGCGCTCACCGCGATCAGCGACTACCAGCGCCGCCCCACCGGCGTGCTCAAGCTCACCTGCGCGACCACCTTCGGCGAAAAATTCATCGCCCCGTTGGTCAACGATTTCCTGGCGGAGCACCCGCAGCTGTCGGTACGCATCGACTTCACCAACCGGCCGGTGGACATTGTCGATGAAGGGTTCGATGTGGCGGTGCGCACCGGCGCCCTGCCCGACTCCTCGCTGATCGCTCGCAAGCTGTGCCCGCGGCGGGAATTCGTGGTCGGCTCGGCGAGCTATTTCCAGCGCCACCCGCGCCCACACACCCTGGGTGAACTGGCCGGCCACAACTGCCTGCTCGGCTCCGCCGACCACTGGACCTTCGACCTGGACGGTCAGCACCGTGCCTGGCGGGTCGAGGGCAACTGGCGGGCTAACTCCGGCCTGGCGCTGCTGGACGCGGTGCACAAGGGGCTGGGGCTGGCCCAGTTGCCGGACTACTACGTGCGCGATGGCATCGAGCGGGGCGAACTGGTGTCGGTGCTGGACACCCACGCCTGCACCCACACGGCGGTTTGGGTGGTCTACCCACGCCACCGGCATTTGTCCCCCAAGGTGCGCCAGTTCGTGGATTTCCTGGTGGCCGGTATGGAGGGGCGCGCTTGAAAGCGCGCCCCTCCATCATCAGGTAAAGGAAAGACAAGCCACGAACGCAAGGAGAGAACATGGCTAAGGCAACCATCCCCGCCCTGGGTCTGGGCACCTTCCGGCTCAAGGGCGAGCCGCTGATGGGCAGCATCCACAAGGCCCTGGACCTGGGGTATCGGCATATCGACACCGCCCAGATGTACGAGAACGAGGAGACCGTGGGCGCCGCGCTGGACGCCCATGACGTACCCCGTGACGAGGTGTTCCTGACCACCAAGATCTGGTACGACCGCCTGCAGCACGACGACCTTTTACAAAGTTTGCAGGAAAGCGTGAACCGTCTGCGCGTGGACGCGGTGGACCTGGCCTTGATCCACTGGCCGAGCCCGGACGATCAGGTGCCGATGGACGAATACATCGGCGCCCTGGCCGACGCCAAAAAACAGGGGCTGGCCAAGAACGTGGGCGTATCGAACTTCACCGTGGCGCAACTGGAGAGGGCGCTCAGCGTGCCCGGCGGCGAGGAACTGGTGACCAACCAGGTGGAAGTACACCCCTTCCTCACCAACCGCAAAGTGGTGGACGCGATTCAGAGTGCCGGCCTCACCGTGACCGCCTACATGCCGCTGGCGGTGGGTAAGGTGCTGGAGGACGACACCCTCAAGAAACTGGGTGAGAAGTATGACGCCTCCGCCGCCCAGGTGGTGCTTGCCTGGCTGCACCAGAAAGACATCGTGGTAATCCCGTCGTCCACCAAGGAAGCGCACCTGAAAGCCAACCAGGAGGCGCTGGATATCAAGCTGGAGCAGGCCGACATGGACGCCATCGAAGCCCTTAACCGGGACGAGCGCATTGCCGACCCGGACTTCGCCCCGGACTGGGACTGACCGGCAGGCAAGACAAAGCGCCCGTCAGGCACTAGCATGCGGGCATGGAGCCCGTTCCGCACGACAAGCTTGATGCCCGCCAGTTCGCCCGCGATGAGCGCCTTGAAGTCTGGCGTCAGAGCGTCGAGCCGTTGTTTGATTGCCGTGCCGCTTCGGAGGCCTCCGGCCTTGATTTCCAGGGCCGGCTGGAGAGTTTCAATCTCGGCCAGACGCTGATCGCGCGCAGTGACTTTTCGCCCCTGCACTTCCAGCGGGACCGGCGCACCTCGGACGATCATTTGCTGGTGCAGCTGTACACCCACGGCGGCTATCAGGGCTACAACGGCGACCGCAAAGTGCAGGTGGGGCCCGGCGACATCAGCCTGCTGGACATGGGGCTGGGCCTGGAAACCCTGGCGCCGCGCTCCGGCAACCTGTCCCTGGTGATCCCCCGTGACCGGTTCTTCGCCCTCACTAAACCGGCCGATTACCGGCCGGGCACGGTTCTGCGCGCCGGCACCCCGCTGGCCAGCATTCTCGCCAACCATCTTTCCAGCGTCTGGGCGACGCTCGCGGACGCGTCCGTGGAAGACCTGCCGGCCATCAACCGGACCCTGGTGGGGGCGGTGGCCGGGGCGTTTTGCCAGGGGCCGGTGCGCGAAGACGCGGCCATGCCGTTCGAGGACGCGGCCCGCGACGCAGTACGCGCTTTTATCGTTCACAATCTCGACGACCCGGGCCTGGGTCCAGCGCGGCTGTGCCGGCGTTTCGGTTTGTCCCGCACCCGGCTGTACCGGCTGTTCGAGCTCTTCGGCGGCGTCGCCGGGTATATCCGCGAACAGCGCCTTGAGCGGGCGTTCCGCGAGCTTGCCGAGCGCGATTTCGGCCGGCGCCGTCTGGTCGATGTCGCCCTGGAGTGCGGGTTCGACAGCCAGAGCCATTTCTGCCGCCTGTTCCGTCAGCGTTTCGGCATGACCCCCGGCGAAGCCATGGAGCAGGGCCGGTCCGCCCGTGCCCGCCGTTCGCGGGCGGAGGGTGACGGGCCGTCACCGCCTGAATTTCGCGATTGGCTGCTGAGTCTCTAAGCGGAAACGCGGCCGGGACGAATCATCAAGGGAGTGGGAAACAAGCGTGCAAGCGTTTGGCCTGGCCGGCCCGCACAATGCGGGGGCGAGTTAGCAGAACGCTATCTTTTGCATATTCGGGTTGTGAGCAAGCCCCGGGGATTTCCCCGGGGCTTTTTAATGGGCGGGTGTCAGCGTGCGGACCAGAAAGGCAGCGCCGGCCTCCTCGGCGGCGCCGCCAAACAGAAACGCCGCCACGTGCCCCTTGCCGCGCAACAGCAGTAGCTCATTGTCGACGCCGTTAGCATTGAGCGCGGTTCGGTAGTCCTCGGCGTGGTCCACCGACACCACCGAGTCCAGGGTGCCGTGGTACAACAGGTGTGGCGGCGTATCGCCGGTTACGTGGGTGATCGGCGAGGCGGCCGCGTAGGTGGCGGCGTGACGGCCCTGGGGGCCGCCCAGGAACTGCGGCACCAGGGTGCCGCCCTGGAACTTGCGCAGATCCGTCGGCGTGCCGCCGGCCACCACCGCCCGTGGCCGCGTCACCGGGCCGCCGTAGGGCTCGTTCAGCGGGCTTTCCGTGTCCGCCGCCACGGTGGCCAGCAGGGTGACCAGGTGGGCGCCGGACGAATAGCCCCAGGCGCCCACCCGGGTCCTGTCGATGCCGTAGTCGTCCGCATGCACGTGCAGCCAGCGCATCGCCAGCTGCAGATCGTGAAGTTGCGCCGGGAAGGTGTATTCCGGGGCGAAGCGGTATTCGATATTCACCGCCACGAAGCCCCATTCGGCCAGCTGCTCGGCGAGCCCGGCCGTATCCTCCGGAGAGCGGCGTTCCCAGCCGCCGCCGTGCACCACCAGCACCGCCGGATAACGGCCGCGCGGCTCCGGGCGGTAGATGTTCGCATGCAGGGTTTGCGGCCAGTCATCCGGCGTGTAAACCCGGTCTTCGATCACCGTGACGTCGAAATCGGGCAGCGCCGGCGGCTCGCCCTCTGGCGCGCCCAGGTGGCGCACGCAGCCGCTGATGGCCAGGGTGCAAAGAAACAGCAGGACTAATCTCATGAAGCGCTCCACGGATAAACAAACCGTCACGCTAAACGCGGACCAATCAATGGCGGGTGAGGGTGGCTGGCCTTGTGGGAGCGGGCCCCGCCCGCGAAAGGGAGCGAAGCTCCCGGCAGGATTCCAGAGAGCTCTGACAGGAGGAGCCCAAAAGAGGCCTCTGGGATCCTGCGGGGCAACCTTTGCCGGCCGGCAAAGCCGGCCTTTCGTTTGCAAGGCAAGCTCCTACAAGCAACCGGTTCAATCGGCGGTGAAGGCGGGGTCGTCGACGATCATGCCAATGCTCAGCGCCCCCGGGCCGATATTGACCGCCCCGGTCAGGCCCATGCTGCTGAGCAGCAGCTCCACCTTGTGGCGTTTGGCCGCTTCGGCGAGGCGGTCGAAGCCGGGCATCTGGCGGATCCGGCTTTCATCGCCGGCGTAGCTGACGCACACCACCGGCGCCATCAGGCCGCGCTCGATGCAGCGGGCGCCGTGCCGGAACATGGCCTCCACGCCAGCGTCGAAGCCGCGCATCTTGGCCACCGGGAAGGTTTCGTCCTGGCGAGCGCAGAGCACCGGTTTGATATCCAGGGCGTTGCCGAGAATCGCGCCGGCCCAGCTGACGCTCTTGTCGCCGCGTTTCTTGGCCCGCTTATGCAGGTAGTAAATATCCGGTACCACCGCGTAGCCGGTGGCCTTGGAAGCCAGCACTTCCACGCTCTGCCGGATTTCGGTGATCTTCATGCCGCTTTTGATCAGCCGCATGGTCTCCGCCGCCAGCGCGCCCTGGCCGGCGAACAGCGTCTGGCTGTCGGTGACGCGCAGGGCGAAGGGGCCTTCCACGCCGGCCTGTTTCCGGATCGGCTTGTACTCACGCAGGATCGCGTGGGAAGCCTCGGTGGCGTGGGTGAAAATCGGGCTGCGGCTTTTCGGTACCGTCTGCACCAGGGCGTAGTCGAAATCCACCACCACCTTGTCCAGAAACAGCGCTTTGATCTGTTCCATGGTGAACGGGATCGATTCCGCGCCATGGGCTTTTTCGGACGCCTCGGTGGCGTAAAACTGACGGGTGCGTTCCGGATCCCGCTCATCGACGATGATCTGATCCCCCAGCCGGATAGACACCGGGAGAATTAGAATGCCATGTTCATCGATAAAGGATTTGGGAAGATCGCAGCCAGAATCCACGACCAAGCCGATTCTCATAATTATTCACCCCCAGTGGGTTCCGGAAGTGTTTATCGAACGGTGCACACGGTAAAAAACGGTGGCGGGGAAACCCGCCGGCCCGGGAAACGTCCCGGGCAAGCCGTGCCGGCTCACACACTTCCTTTCAAAGCAGTCTAGCGCAAAAAGTGTGACCTGCAACACTTGTATCCAGGGCTGCGCGCTAAAGCCCCAGGTTGTCCAGCACCCGCAGGATCGGCCCGGACTGGTTCATGGTATAGAAATGCAGGCCCGGCGCGCCCATGGCCAGCAGGCGCTCACACAGACGCGTAACCACTTCCTCGCCGAACGCCTTCACCGCCTGCTCGTCGTCGCGCATGTCATCCAGCCGGCTGCGCAGCCAGCGTGGGATGTCGGCGCCGCAGTTATCGGAAAAGCGGAACAGATTGGCGACGTTGAGAATCGGCATCACGCCCGGGTACACCGGCGCGTCGCAGCCGCGCCGGCGCAGCTCGTCCATGTAATAGCCGTAGGCGTCGGCATTGTAAAAATACTGGGTAATGCCGCTGTCCGCGCCGGCGCTGATCTTGCGCTGAAAATGCGCAATGTCGTCGTCGAAGCTGCGTGACTGGGGGTGATTCTCGGGATAGGCGGCCACTTCCAGATGGAAGTGATCACCGGTCTCTTCGCGAATCAGCGCCACCAGATCATCCGCGTACTTCACTTCGCTTTGCGCGTAGCCCATGCCGGAGGGCAGGTCGCCGCGCAGGGCGACGATGCGGCGCACGCCGCTTTCTTTATAGCCGTTCACCAGTTCCATGATCTCATCACGGCTCTGACCGATACAGCTCAGGTGGGGCGCGGTGTCGGCGTGCTGCTCGCGCAGCAGCTCCACCATGTGCCGGGTATTGTCCCGGGTGGAACCGCCGGCACCGAAGGTGCAGGAGAAAAATTCCGGCTTCTTGGCCAGCAGCTTTTGCTGGGTGTTCAAAAGTTTTTCCCGTCCCTGTTCCGTCTTGGGCGGGAAAAATTCAAAGCTGATGCGTTTGGACATGATTGAAATGCCTTGTCGGAATTTTGTGGGAGCGGACCCTTTCGCGGACAGGGCCCGCTCCCACAAGGTCAGTACTTGTAGTGATCTGGTTTGAACGGGCCGTTGGCGTCCACGCCAATGTAGCCGGCCTGCTTGTCGGTGAGTTTGGTAATCACACCGCCGAAGCCCTGGACCATGTAGCGGGCCACTTCCTCGTCGAGGTGCTTGGGCAGCACCTCCACCTGCAGCATCTTTTCCTTCACCGCCTCAGAGTGGGTGGCGTAGGCCTGATCGAACAGGTACATCTGCGCCAGCACCTGGTTGGCGAAGGAGCCGTCCATGATGCGGCTGGGGTGGCCGGTGGCGTTGCCCAGGTTGACCAGGCGGCCCTCGGAAAGCAGCAGCAGGAAATCCTGGTTTTTCTTGTCGCGCCACACCTTGTGGACCTGCGGCTTCACTTCTTCCCATTCCCAGGTCTTGCGCATAAAGGCGGTGTCCACTTCGTTGTCGAAGTGGCCGATGTTGCAGACCACCGCGCCTTTCTTCAGCGCCTTGAGCATGTTGGCGTCGCACACGTCGTAGTTGCCGGTGGTGGTCACCAGCATGTCGGTGGCGCCCAGCAGGTCTTTATTGATGGACGCTTCGGTGCCGGCGTTAACGCCGTCTTTGTAGGCGCTCACCACCTCGAAACCGTCCATGCAAGCCTGCATGGCGCAGATCGGATCGATCTCGGTGATCTTCACGATCATGCCTTCCTGGCGCAGCGACTGGGCCGAGCCCTTGCCCACATCACCGTAGCCCACCACCAGCGCTTTCTTGCCGGACAGCAAATGGTCGGTGGCGCGCTTGATGGCGTCGTTGAGCGAGTGGCGGCAACCGTACTTGTTGTCGTTTTTGCTCTTGGTGACGGAGTCGTTCACGTTCACCGCCGGTACTTTCAAAGTGCCCTGTTTGAGCATCTCGTAGAGGCGGTGCACACCAGTGGTGGTTTCCTCGGTGACGCCGTGGATGTTGTCCAGCATTTGCGGGTAGGTCTCATGGATGTAGCCGGTCAGGTCGCCGCCGTCATCCAGGATCATGTTGGCGTCCCACAGGTTGCCGTCGCCGTCGCGGCAGGTCTGCTCGATGCACCACATGTACTCCTCCTCGGTTTCGCCCTTCCAGGCGAACACCGGCACGCCGGCGGCGGCCATGGCGGCGGCGGCGTGGTCTTGGGTGGAGAAGATGTTGCACGACGACCAGCGCACTTCCGCGCCCAGCGCTTTCAGCGTTTCGATCAACACTGCGGTCTGAATCGTCATGTGGATGCAGCCGATAATGCGCGCGCCCTTGAGCGGCTGTTCGGCACGGTACTTTTCCCGAATCGCCATCAGCGCCGGCATTTCGGTTTCCGCGATGTCGATTTCCGCGCGGCCGTACTGGGCCAGGGAAATATCAGCGACTTTATAGTCCTGCAGGGTTTCCGCTTTTGCGTTCATAATTGCTCCCTTATTCGCTTGACGCCGGACGCTTGACGCCAGACGCTTTTCGGGGTGTCTCGGACTGCACACGCTGGAGCAGCGCCGCCAGTTGGGCAAAGACACGTTCGTTTAGGCAGAGCAGTTCTTCCGGGCGGATATAACCCAGACGAGCTGCGATCTGAATTTGTGTTTCCAATTCGAACAGTGAGCCTCGAGCAATATGAAGAAATCGCAAAAACTCCACATCACTATTCCGGCCGTATCCTTCAGCAATGTTGGATGGGACGCTGACCGCCGCCCGACGCATTTGCTGAGCGAGTCCGTATAGTTCGAATTTCGGAAACGCGTTCGTCTTTTCATAAGTGGCAACCACCAAGTCCATAGCGGACTGCCACACCCTCAATTTCTCGTGCTTCCTGGCCATCTGCTCCTCCTTAAGCGTCAGGCGTCCAGCGTCAGGCGTCCGGCGTTACAGCGCGGCTTTCAGTCCCTCCGCCTTATCCGTTTTCTCCCAGCTGAAACCGTCGCGGCCGAAGTGGCCGTAGCTGGCGGTGGGCCGGTAGATCGGCCGGCGCAGGTCGAGCATCTCGATGATGCCGCGCGGGCGCAGGTCGAAGTGCTCGCGCACCAGCTCGGCGATGCGATTGTCGTCGAGCTTGCCGGTGCCGAAGGTGTTCACCGAGATGGACGTCGGCTCGGCCACGCCGATCGCGTAGCTGACCTGAATCTCGCACTTGTCGGCCAGGCCGGCGGCGACGATGTTCTTGGCCACGTAGCGACCGGCGTAGGCGGCGGAGCGATCCACCTTGGACGGGTCCTTGCCGGAGAACGCGCCGCCGCCGTGGCGGGCCATGCCGCCGTAGGTATCGACAATGATCTTGCGCCCGGTCAGGCCGCAGTCGCCCATCGGGCCGCCGATAATGAACTGGCCGGTGGGGTTGATGTGGTATTGGGTGCCACTGTGCAGCCATTCAGCGGGCAGCACCGGCTTGACGATCTCTTCCATTACCGCTTCGCGCAGCGCGGCCTGGGTAATGTCCGGGCTGTGCTGGGTGGACAGCACCACCGCGTCCACGGCCACCGGTTTGCCGTCTTCGTAGCGCAGGGTGACCTGGCTCTTGGCGTCCGGGCGCAACCAATTCAGCGTGCCGTTCTTGCGCAACTGAGCCTGGCGCTCCACCAGCCGGTGGGAGAAGTAAATCGGCGCTGGCATCAGGGTGTCGGTTTCGTTGGTGGCGTAGCCGAACATCAGGCCCTGGTCGCCAGCGCCCTGCTCCTTGTCTTCCGCTTCGTCGACGCCCACGGCGATGTCCGCGGACTGCTTGCCGATGCCGTTGAGCACCGCGCAGGTAGCGCCGTCGAAGCCCACGTCGGAGCTGTCGTAGCCGATGTCCAGGATCACCTGGCGCACGATGTCTTCCAGTTCCACGTAGGTGCTGGTGCGTACTTCGCCGGCGACGATCGCCATGCCGGTCTTGACCATGGTTTCCACCGCCACGCGGGCGTGGGGGTCGTCGGCGATGATGGCGTCGAGGACCGCGTCCGAGATCTGGTCGGCCATTTTATCCGGATGGCCTTCGGAGACCGACTCGGAGGTAAAGATGCTGTATTCACTCATTACCGGATTGCTCCCTTTTTGATGGATGCGCGGTGACGCGCTGAAAGCTGCGCACCTGCACCTGAAAACCGTTACGCATGGCGAGAAACAAGCTCTCTCGCAGTACCAGGCCGGCGCGACCGGCCCAACTCACCAGATCGGCTTCTTCGAAGCCGAGCCAGAAATCCCCGCAGGCGTCCACCGTCCAGCGTTGGTTGTGGCGGCACAGATCGGTGATCACCAACACGCCGCCTTCGTTCAATTGCCGGGCCGTCGCTTCCAAAGCCGCGGATGGCGAGGGCAGGTGGTGCAGCACCATATTGACCACCACCGCGTCGACCTGGGGTAAACGGGCACCGTGTTCCGGCCATTCCCCCAGCACCAGCTCCACATTGTCCAGGCCCTGGCCGGTCACCCGTTCCCGGGCCCGGGCCAGCATTACTTCGGCGTTATCCAGCGCCAGTACCCGCTCAAAGCGGCTCGCCAGCGGCGCCAGGAAGCGCCCCTCGCCGGGGCCGATCTCCAACGCGATGCCCTGCCGTTCGCCCGGTTCCCTGTTGTTTGCGGCCCGATCCAGTAACTCGCAGGCTTGCTCCGCGTACTGGTCGTGTTCGGCGATCAGGTCCTGATGCCGGGCCAGATCGTCCGCGTGACGGGCAAAAAAAGCCCGGCTCTGGGCGGCACGCTGCGCCTGCACGCCGGCCAGCCGTTGCCGGGTGACCGGGTCCGCCGGCGTGGCGTCGAGCCGCTCGAACAGGGCGCTCTGCAGTGGGCCGGTGGCGGCGGCAGACGGCGGCAGACGGCGCCGGTAAAAAATCGAATTGCCCTCGCGGCGGCGCTCCACCAGGCCGCCCTGGGCCAGCACCTTTAAATGGTGGCTCATGCCCGACTGCTTGATCGCCATGATTTCGCACAGCTCCAGCACGCCGAAACTGTTCTGACCCAGCACCTGCAGAACTTCCAGGCGTAGCGGATCGCCGGCCGCCTTCAGAAAGGCCGCCAGGCTGTCGAGATCCTGTTCCTGCGGTGCCGGGTGTAAAGACATGGGGCGAGTGTAGCGGACCTTTCTGAGTGCATCAAAGTTTATTGATATAGGTGGCCGGACGCCGGACGCCGGACGCTAAACCCCAAACCTGAGAGGGACGGTGTGTTTCCGCCACGCCACCAGAAAACACGCCATGGATCGCAGCACCGGGTTAAAGCGTCAGGCGTCAGGCGTCCGGCGTATAGCGTCCATGGGGTTTGCCCCCATCCCGGGCTTGGGCGACAATAGCGCCCCTTTTCACACCTCTGGTCAAAAATCGTTCAGGAGCCGTGCATGTCGTCAGCCCCCGCTGCCCGTGATCTCGCCAATGCTATCCGTGCCCTGAGCATGGATGCGGTACAGAAAGCCAAGTCTGGTCACCCGGGCGCCCCCATGGGCATGGCGGACATCGCCGAAGTGCTGTGGCGGGGCTTCTTGAAGCACAACCCGGCCAACCCACACTGGGTCGACCGCGACCGATTCGTGCTCTCCAACGGCCACGGCTCCATGCTGCTCTATAGCCTGCTGCATCTGAGCGGCTACGGCGTCAGCCTGGACGACCTGAAAAACTTCCGGCAGCTCGGCAGCCCCACCGCCGGCCACCCTGAATTCGGCGACGCGCCCGGCATCGAGACCACCACCGGGCCGCTGGGCCAGGGCTTCGCCAACGCGGTGGGCATGGCGCTGGCGGAAAAAATGATGGCCGCCCAGTTCAACCGCGACGGCCACGCCATCGTCGACCACAACACCTACTGCTTCATGGGTGACGGCTGCATGATGGAAGGCATCTCCCACGAAGCCGCGTCTCTGGCCGGCACCCTGGGCCTGGGCAAGCTGGTGGCCTTCTACGACGACAACGGCATCTCCATCGACGGCGAGGTGGAAGGCTGGTTCACCGACGACACCGTGGAGCGCTTCCGCGCCTACGGCTGGCACGTGATCCCCAATGTGGACGGCCACAGCCCCGCCGAGGTGAAGCTGGCGATCGAGAACGCGGTGAAGAACACCGCCCAGCCCACCCTGATCTGCTGCAAAACCATCATCGGTTTCGGCAGCCCCAACAAGCAGGGCAAGGAAGAGTCCCACGGCGCCGCCCTGGGCGAGGACGAAGTGGCCCTCACCCGCGAGGCGCTGGGCTGGAAGCACGGCCCGTTCGAAATTCCCGACGAGATCCGCAACGCCTGGGACGCCCACGACGCCGGCGCCGAAAAAGAAGCCGCCTGGCAGGCGCGCTTCGACGCCTACCGCGCCGAGTTCCCGGAGCTGGCCGACGAATTCCTGCGCCGCATGCGCGGCGAACTGCCGGCGGATTTCGACCAGCGCGCCGACGCCTTCATCGCCGAGTGCCAGCAGGCCAAGGAAAAAGTGGCCAGCCGCAAGGCCAGCCAGAACACCCTGGACGCCTTCGGCCCGGGCCTGCCGGAACTGACCGGCGGCTCCGCCGACCTGGGCGGCTCCAACAACACCGTGTGGAAAGGCTGCACATCGATCAGCGCCGACGACTGCAGCGGCAACTACATCCATTACGGGGTGCGCGAATTCGGCATGACCGCCGCCATGAACGGCATCTGCCTGCACGGCGGCCTGCGCCCCTACGGCGGCACCTTCCTGACCTTCATGGAATACGCCCGCAATGCGGTGCGCATGGCGGCGCTGATGCACCAGCCCAACATCCTGGTCTACACCCACGATTCCATCGGCCTGGGCGAGGACGGCCCCACCCACCAGCCCATCGAGCAGATCGCCAACCTGCGCATGACCCCCAACCTGAGCACCTGGCGGCCCTGCGACACGGTGGAAACCGCGGTGGCCTGGAAGCACGCGGTCAAGCGCGACGACGGCCCCACCGCGCTGATCTTCTCGCGCCAGGGTCTGCCCTGCATGGACCGCGACGACGCGGTGCTGGCCAACGTGGCCAAAGGCGGCTATACCCTGCTGCAGACCGGCGACGGCCAGCCCCAGGCGATCATCATCGCCACCGGCTCGGAAGTGGAGCTGGCGGTGCAGGCCGCCGAAGCACTGGGCGCCGCCGGCAACAACGTGCGCGTGGTGTCCATGCCCAGCGTCGACGCCTTCCTGTCGCAGAGCAGCGACTACCAGGAAGCGGTGCTGCCGGCGGCGGTGCGCGCCCGGGTGGCCGTGGAAGCGGGCATCACCGACTACTGGTACCGCTTCACCGGCCTGGACGGCAAAATCGTGGGCATGACCGGTTTCGGCGCCTCGGCGCCCGCCGGCGACCTCTACAAGCACTTCAACATTACCGCCGAGGCGGTGCAGGCCGCCGTGGAGAGTGTGATTTGAGACCCCAGAGTCCGGCGTCCGACGTTCGGTCCCTATGTTAAAGATCGCGATCAATGGCTATGGCCGCATCGGTCGCTCCTTCGTCCGCGCCCTGGCGGAGCGGGAAGCGGCGGGCAACGCCCTGCCCGTGCGGCTGGTGGCGATCAACGACCTGGGCCGGGCCGAGGACCTGCTCTACCTGACCCGCTACGACACCACCCACGGCCGGCTCAACGCGCCGGCGGAGCTGGTGGACGGCTGCCTGCGCATCGGCGATCAGGCGCCGCGTCTGTTCAGCGAGCCGGAGCCGGAACAGCTGCCCTGGGCGGAGTTGGGCGTGGACGTGGTGCTGGAGTGCTCCGGCGGCTTCCGCGCCCGCGATGACGCCGCCCGCCACCTGACCGCCGGCGCCGGCCGGGTGATCGTCGGCGCGGTGCCGTTCGATTACGCCGACCAGACCATCGTTTACGGCGTCAATCACCAGGATCTCAAGCCCGGCAGCCGGGTGCTGTCGGCGGCGTCCTGCACCACCCACTGCATCGCCCCGGTGCTGGCGGCCCTGCACCGGGAGTTCGGCGTGCGCCAGGCGTTGATGAAGGAAATCCACGCCTACACCTCGGACCAGACCCTGCTCGACCATGTGCACCGGGACCCGCGCCGGGGCCGCGCCGGCGCCCAGAACATCATTCCCACCACCAGCAGCGCCATCAAGGCGGTGCAGAACGTGCTGCCGGCCCTGGACGGCCGCATCACCGGCCACTCGATCCGCGTGCCGACGCTGAACGTGGCCATGGTGGAGCTCACCCTGCTGCTCGACCGGACCCCGGCGCCGGAAGCCCTGAACCCCTGGCTGCGGGCCCTGTCCCAGCAACAACCCGGGTTGATCGGCTACAACGACGAGCCGCTGGTGAGCGTGGATTTCAATCACCGGGCCGAATCCGCCATCGTTGACGCCACGCAGACGCGGGTGCAGGGCGAAATGGTGCAAGTGGTGGCCTGGTACGACAACGAATGGGGCTACGCCAACCGCCTGCTCGACTGGGTGGCGGCACTGGCCGGTGCCCAGTGATCATTAACGAGGTAAGCAAGACGATGAACTTCAAACGCATGACCGACCTGGACCTGAAGGGTAAACGGGTGCTGATCCGCGAAGATCTCAACGTGCCGGTGAAAGACGGCAAGGTCACCAGCGACGCCCGCATCCGCGCCTCGTTGCCGACCATCCGCCACGCCGTGGAAGCCGGCGCCCGCGTCATGTTGCTCTCGCACCTGGGCCGGCCCACCGAGGGCGAGTACGAAGAACAGTACTCCCTCAAGCCGGTGGCGGAGCACCTCAGCGGGTTGCTGGGGCAGGAGGTGCCGCTGGCAAAGGACTGGCTCGACGGCGTCGACCTGGAAGACGGCCAGGTGGTGCTGTGCGAGAACGTGCGCTTCAACAAGGGCGAAAAGAAAGACGACGAGGCGCTGTCCAAGCGCATGGCGGCGCTGTGCGACGTTTATGTGATGGACGCCTTCGGCACCGCCCACCGTGCCCAGGCTTCCACCCACGGCGTGGCCCGCTTCGCCCCGGTGGCCTGCGCCGGCCCGCTGTTGGCCAACGAGCTGGACGCCCTCGGCAAGGCGCTGCTGGAACCGGCCAAGCCGCTGGTGGCCATCGTCGGCGGCTCCAAGGTGTCCACCAAGCTGGAAGTGCTGGACGCCCTGGCCGATAAAGTGGATCAATTGATTGTCGGCGGCGGCATCGCCAACACCTTCCTGGCGGCGGCCGGGCATCCGGTGGGCAAGTCGCTGTGTGAAAAAGACCTGATTCCGGCGGCGCAAAAGCTGGCGGAAAAAGTCCACATTCCGCTGCCGGTGGACGTGGTGGTGGCCAAGACCTTCGCCGAGGACGCCGAAGCCACCACCAAGAAGGTGGACGACGTGGCCGAGCACGACCTGATTCTCGACGTCGGCCCGCAGACCGCCCATGTGTTCGCGGCGCTGATGAAAGAGGCCCGCACCATCATCTGGAACGGCCCGGTGGGTGTGTTCGAATTCGACCAGTTCGGCGAAGGCACCCGCGAGCTGGCCGAAGCGATCGCCGACAGCGAAGCGTTTTCCATCGCCGGCGGGGGCGATACCCTGGCGGCCGTGGACAAGTACGGCATCGCCGACGATATCAGCTATATTTCCACCGGTGGTGGCGCCTTCCTGGAGTTCGTGGAAGGCAAGACCCTGCCGGCGGTGGCCGTGCTGGAACAGCGCGCCAGGGATTAAGGGCGCTGGACGCCGGACGCCGGACGCTGGACGCTAAAACCCGGTTCTGAGGTCCGCGGTGTGTTTACCGCCAACCTCCGTTGGAGGAAACATGCCGGACCTTTCAGCTTACGGGTTCTCGCGTCCGGCGTCTGGCGTCAAGCGTCCGGCGTTAAGGACAAAGTCAAAGCGGTGCAGGCCACCGCAAACGGTTAACCGGAGGGAAGACATCATGGCACTGATCAGCATGCGTCAACTGCTGGACCACGCCGCCGAACACGGCTACGGCGTGCCGGCCTTCAACGTGAACAACCTGGAACAGATGCGCGCCATCATGGAGGCCGCCGACCAGACCAATTCACCGGTGATCGTGCAGGCCAGCGCCGGCGCCCGGAAGTACGCCGGCGCGCCCTTCCTGCGTCACCTGATCCTGGCCGCCACGGAAGAGTTTCCGCACATCCCCCTGGTGATGCACCAGGACCACGGCACCAGCCCCTCGGTGTGCCAGCGCTCGATCCAGCTGGGCTTCTCCTCGGTGATGATGGACGGCTCCCTGGGCGAGGACGGCAAGACCCCCACCGAGTATGAGTACAACGTGGACGTGACCCGCCGCACCGTGGACATGGCCCACGCCTGCGGCGTGTCCGTGGAAGGCGAGCTGGGCTGCCTGGGCTCGCTGGAATCCGGCCAGGCCGGCGAAGAAGACGGCATCGGCGCCTCCGGCACCCTGACCCACGACCAGATGCTCACCGACCCGGAAGAAGCGGCGGACTTCGTCAAGCGCACCAAGGTGGACGCCCTGGCCATCGCCATCGGCACCAGCCACGGCGCCTACAAGTTCACCCGCCCGCCCACCGGCGACATCCTCGCCATTGAGCAGATCAAGGCGATCCACGCGCGCATCCCGGACACCCACCTGGTGATGCACGGCTCCTCCTCGGTGCCCCAGGAGTGGCTGCAGATCATCAACGAGTACGGCGGCGAGATTCCGGAGACCTACGGCGTGCCCGTGGAAGAAATTCAGGAAGGCATCAAGCACGGCGTGCGCAAGGTGAACGTGGACACCGACTTGCGTCTGGCCTCCACCGGCGCGGTGCGTCGCTTCCTGGCCCACAACAAGGCCGAGTTCGACCCGCGCAAATTCCTCAAGGAGACCGTGTCGGCCATGCGCGACATCTGCATCGCCCGCTACGAAGCCTTCGGCACCGCCGGCAACGCGGACAAGATCAAGCCGATCAGCCTGGAGACCATGTACCAGCGCTACGAAGCCGGCGAAATGGACCCGCGCATCAAGTAACCCGCCGGCACCGCGGCCTCTGGCGTAGGGCAACCGCGCCAGCCGCGTGGCGCGGTGGTACCCGTCCAGGCCGCTCACCGCCACGGTGCCCGCGGCCTCGATGTCCAGGTAGCCGTCCTCGCCCACCCAGGCGTCCTCCGCCACCAGAATCCGCTCGATACGGCCGATCACCAGCACCGTGTCGTTGACCTTGAGCGTCTGGCTCTCTTCCAGCCGCAACCCCAGCTTAATCCGCGACTCGCCCACGAAGGGCGCGGCGAAACCGTGCCGGTACTCCGGTGTCAAGCCCACCGCGTCGAACTCCGACACCGCCCGCGGGTAGCGCGCGCTGGTCTGATGGGCGGCGGCGTGGATGCCCTCGTGCACCTGGTTCAGCGTGTAGACGCCGGTCTCCAGCAGGTACTCCAGGCTGTGCCGGTCCACGGAATGGGGGCGCAGAATCATGCCGGCCAGCGCCGGGTCGGTGCCCAGATGGAACACGGAACTGATTATCGCCAGGTTTTCCTGGCCGCCGGCGGACCGGGTGCCGAGCAGATTGGCGCTCTTGAACCCGGAGAGGCTGTTCACCAGGGCGGCGCGCCGGCGCCGGGGCCAGGCCGCCAGGTCGGCTTCGGTGAGTTGCATGGGGCGCTCCGTGACGGTGGATGTGGGCGCAGATTATCGTCGCCGGGCGTGAGGGGGCCGTGCAGAGGGGCTCTGTTATGCTATGCTTACCCAAAGTTACATATAATAATATTTATTACTTGAATATGACGTCCCGGACGACGTCGTTTGACAAGGTGCCGACGAGCACCGGGAGAGCACCATGACGGACAACAACCCGGCCGGACAGCGCGGCCCGGCGGAACACGAACGGCGCGACCAGATACTGGAGCTCGCCAACGAGCTGTTCAGCGCCCACGGTTACCGCAAGACCTCGGTCACCGACATCGCCAAGGCGGTGGGGGTCTCCAGCGCCTACCTGTACCGCTTCTTCGATTCCAAGCAGGCAATCGGCGAAGCGGTGTGCGCCATGACCCTGGCCAAGATCGACGTCGCCCTCAAGGAGATCGCCGAGCGCGACGGCAGCGCCACCCAGCGCCTGCGCGATCTGCTCGATTGCCTTCTGGAGAAGGGTCTGGAGCTGTTCCTCAAGGAGCGGCGCATGCACGACATCGTGGTGGTGGCGATCGAAAACCAGTGGCACCACATGAGCGTGCACGACGACATTATCTATGAGGCGATCCGCCGCATCGTCGCCGACGGCCGCGAAAGCGGTGAGTTCGAGCGCAAGACGCCGCTGGACGAAGTGACCATCGCGATCCGCAAGACCGCGGCGGTGTACGGCCATCCGGTGTTGCTGGAACTCAACGACCCGGACGAGTTGAAGCGCAACCTGGCGGCGGTAACCGGCTTGATCCTGCGCAGCCTGGCGCCCTGACCGGCGGCGCCGGCGACGCGGGTGGCGGCTATCGCGGCGATAGCGAAAGGTTAACAGGTTACAAGTTGACAATATCGTAACAAGTCAACATAATGGTCCCCATCAAGCGTGGGAGACCAAGCAGACACAGGGTCCCGCCACGCATTTGGAACGACCGAATGAGTGAGGAAAGGACCATGAAAAACGCAGTCATCGCATCCGCCATCGCCGCCGCCCTGAGCCTGAGCGCCGCCCCGGCTTTCGCCCAGAACCTCAGCGAGCGCCAGAACATGGACAGCTTCGAGAACATCAACGCCGCCTACCAGCAGGCGGTGGAGCAGGGTCGCCAGGCCCGTGACAGCGGCCGCGCGCCGGTGGATTACCTGGCCGCCCGTGAAAACCTGGACCAGGCCGACTTCATCGCCGCCCAGTTTCAGGACATCCAGGAACAGCGCGCCGTGGTGAAAGCCGAAGGCAACCCCCAGGGCCGCAACCAGGACTACCTGGAGCAGCGTAAGAACCTGGACAGCCTGGAAAACATCAACCGCGAGCTCAACCAGAGCTAAGCCAGCCTGAACATCTGCCTTGAGCCTGGCCCCGGTCCCCGACCGGGGCTTTTTTATGCGCCCCGCTGTGCGAGCGAGTTTGTGGGAGCGGGCCCAGCCCGCGAAAGGCCGGCAAAGCCGGCCGGCAGGATCCCAGAGACGTGGTTGGTGCTGACGTCAGAGATGTCTCTGGCATCCGACCGGGAGCTGCGCTCCCTTTCGCGGGCAAGGCCCGCTCCCACAAAGACTGCTTCGTCGAGGGCTTTGCGGTTGTTATCATCAAGGCCTCATTTTCCAGCTTTGCCCAAACACCATGTCGTTTCCGTTTTCCCGCGAAGAAATCACCCGCTCCTGGCGGCCGCTCAACTGGCAGGCGTTCGACCCCCTGGACGAGGTGAGCCGGCGCTACGCGGAGTACTACGGCCTGGATTTCAGCAGCCGGCTACCGGACCTGGAGCACGGCTTCGGCTACTTCGAAGCCGCCGGGCACACCATCAGCGTGCACGGCTGGCGGCCGGCGGTGGCCCGCGGCACGGTGCTGATCTGCCACGGGTATTTCGACCACGTGGGGCTGTACCGGCATCTGATCGCCCATGTGCTGGAACTGGGCTACGCGGTGCTCGCCTACGACCTGCCCGGCCACGGGCTGAGTTCAGGTCCGCGCGCCGCAATCCAGGACTTCCGCATCTACCGCGAAGTGCTGGAGCAATGCCTGGAGCAGGCCGGCAACGACTTCCCCCGGCCCTGGCATGTGATCGCGCAGAGCACCGGCGGCGCCATCGTCATGGACTACCTGCTGCACCACGGTTTCGACGCGGACGACAGTCCCTTTGAGCAGATTATTCTGCTGGCGCCGCTGGTGCGGCCTTTCAAATGGAGCACCGCGCGCTGGCTGCACACCCTGGTGCGCCCGTTCGCGAAGTCCATCAAACGGGTGTTCACGGTGAATTCCGGCGACGCGGACTTTCTCGATTTTCTGGAGAACAAGGACCCGTTGCAGTACCACCGGTTACCGGCCGGCTGGGTGACCGCCCTGAAAAAATGGATCCCCGGTTTCGAAGCGGCCAACCGGGTGAAAATATCCCCGGTGGTGATCCAGGGCGACCGGGACGAGACCGTGGACTGGCGTCACAACCTGGGTGTGATTCGCGACAAGTTTCAGGAGCCGGACGTGCACATGCTCAACGGCGCCCGCCACCACCTTGCCAATGAACATGAGGAATACCGGGAAAAAATACTGCGGATCATTGATCGTTACTTAGCGGAATAGCGGCGGTTGGGCAGGTCTTCGCGCGCCGTTAACCGGGGTGGCGCACAATGAGGGGAGGAAGCTAACGGAGACACCGATGAACGGTCTGAGACCCTGCCTCGCCACCCTGATCGCGCTGGCCGCCCTGGGCACCCCGGTCGCCGGTCCGGCGGACGATCTGGACCAGCGCCTTCAGGAGCGCCGCGAGACCGTCCGCGAAGATGTGGACCGCCGCTCCCGTGAGCTGGACACCCGGACCCGCGAGAACCGCCGCGCGGTTCAGGAGCGGCTGGAACGCCGTGACGCCGAGGCCCGGCAACGCCACGAAGCGGTCAAGGAAAGGGCCCGCCAGCCCTGGGGCTACGACCCCTGAACGGCGTTCTATAATTAAAATTGTTTTAAATGCGGCCCAGAATTACTTTTCTTCACTTGAATATCCCCCCGTTTGGCCCATTTTAGGGCTACTGAATTCATATTTTTACCGGTCGCGAGACCATCTGTCGTGAGACAAGGAGAAAAGTAATGAAAACCATCAAGAAGGGTACCATCAAGAAATCCGCACTGCTGACCTGCACCTTCGCGCTGGCCGGCGTGCTGGCGGCGCCCGCCGCTCTGGCGGAGTCCACCAGCGAGCAGATCGACCGCGAGTACAAAAAGGCGATGCAGGACGAGGCCATGGGCGACCGTAACAAGGACGCCGCGCCCAACCCGGATTACTCCGAAGAGCGCAAGAACATCGACGACCCTGATCGCGTCAACAAGCAGTACGAGAAGGCCATGCAGGAAAAGCGCAACGCCGAAGGGAAGGCCGACAGCATGAAGAAAGAGGGCGGCGACTACCTGGAAGAGCGTAAGCACATGGACGATCCCGATAACGTCCAGAAAGAGTACAACAAGGCTACTCAGAAGCAGCAGTAAGGTCACGTCCGGGCGGCGGCGAACGCCGTCGCGCCGGACTGGCAAGGCGGAACGGGTCGCGACGCGGCCCGTTTTTTGTTTGAAAAACGCCCAGGCCGCCGGCCGTGGGCGGAAGCAGTCCCCACTTTTACGTTCTTCCGCTTTTTCCTTTCAAAACAAAACGCATTTCAATGCTAGGGTGCGCTCCGCCGTACGGACCGTCCGTGCGGTTAGGAGTACCCAATTGACTTACGATCGTGAAAAAGGAGCGGTTTATGAAAAGGATACTTTTAGCGGTATCACCGGTGGTGTTGGCGCTTTCCATGCCCGCGTTCGCGGCGGACGCGACCCTGGGCGTTAACGCCGAGACCGGTGTCCGGGTGGACACCAGTGGTGCCGAGAAGCGTCTTGAGGAACAACGCGACGGCATGAAGAGGGACGCGGAAGCCCGCGCGGAGCAGGCTCGCGAGAAAGCCGCGGCGCAGCGCGATAAAGCCGCGGCGCAGCGCGAGAAAGCGGAAGCCAAGCGTGAAAAAGCCAAGGAACGGGCCGAAGCGCAACGCGAGAAGGCCGAAGAGCGCGCCGAAGCGGAGCGGGACAAAGCCGAAGCCAAACGCGAACAAGCGCAACAGCGCGCCGAAGCTCAGCGTGAAGAGGCCGAAGCCCGTGCCGAGGCTGCCAGGGAAGACGCCCGCGAGCGCCGGGAGGCGATGCAAGAGCAGGCCGAATCAAACCGCGACGCGGCGGCCAACGCCAGAGTCAGCGGTGAAGTGAAGGCCAGTGAGCGGGGCATTGAAGCGTCACAGAACGCTAATGCCAATGCCGATAACGGCGAAGGGAACAAGCCCTGGTACAAATTCTGGGAGTAAGTGCGGCGTCGGCGCACACCCCGGTGCGTCGATAAAAAAGGGGCCCTGGCGGGCCCCATCACTTCACTGACCATGAAGGCAGATCAATTCTGTTGAGCGCTCTTCTTGATGGAAACGCTCTGGTAGCTCAAGTTGATACCTTGTTCTGGGATAAGAAGCCGCACCTGGCCTCCTGACAATGGTCCCAATGTAATATCAAGATTTACTTCTTTGGGCTCCCGGCTTTTCAGGCCTATGAACAACCGGCCATCAGGTAGGAAATCCATAGGGCCTTCCAGAATTATTTGCCCGATGGGCAGGCCTTTGGCGTTGTGGTCGAGGCCCAGAGGCAGCGACAGTTGCGGGGCATCGAAGAGTAAATCGAACTCAATGACAAACCTGGGTAGATCGCCCGCTTCCGGGTTGTCGCCCGGAACAATGTAGCCCACCGGCGCTTCAGTTCGCTCATTGTTGGCGTCGGGCTCGTAACGCACTCGCATGATATTGGGTCCGGTGGCGGTTTCGATCGGGATCAGACCGATATCCTGTGTTGGACCTAGAACGGTGTCCAGCACGCCGCCTATCAACGGAATATCGCCCAGACCTTCCAGCACCGTATCCAGGGCATCGCCCAGGACGGGCAGGGTGGCCAGGGTGGTTTCGCCGTCCGCCGCGTTCAGGTCCACGCCGATCACCGCGGTGGCGTCCAGGTTGGTCAGACCCAAGGTAGTGGGCAGGATTCGGACCGCCACCCCGCCTCGGTCGGAGTCGACGTAATCCGGCAGCTCTTCCGCTTCGACGAAACCGAGAATCTCGGTGTTCAAGGCGCCGGCGGCATACAGTAGACGGCGGGCGTCGCACTGCTCGAAGTCTTCCTCGGAGTAAGGGGGTGCGCCTTCGAAGCCGCAACCGGTGTTGGCCGCCGTCACCAGGCCGCCGCCGGTATTTTCGTCCCCTGCGCCGCCCTGGTTGGGCAGAATGCGGGTGGCGTTGGGCGGTACCGGCAGGTTGTCGTCGGTAACCGGCGATTCACCGCCGTCGATGGCGAAGTTGTAATTCACGTCCACGCTGGGCAGGTTGTTCAGCTCCTGGAACACATTGTCGGTGGCGGCCGCGCCACGGAACAGGATGTCCATGTTCGGGCCGCCCTGGTCGCTCTCGTTGCCAAGCAGCAGCGCGGTCTGCAGCGGGAGTTGGTCCTCGGAGCAGATGGCGCTGGCGCAGCCGCTGGTTTCCGAGGCTAGGGTGTAGCGGTACAGGGTGCCCGCTTCCCAGGGCTGATCCGGGGTGAAGGTCAGGTGCCGCACGCCCACCTCAAGGCTGCCTTCCACGGCGCCACCGTCCACCTCCTCGACGATAAAGGTGCGGCCCAGCTCGATGGACGCCGGGTCCATATTCTGGGAGAAGCGCACGCGGATGGCGCGGTTGGCGGGCATGTCGGTAATCGGCATGCGGTCCACTTCCACCTGCTCGCTTTCCGGGCTGGAGGACACGCACACCCCCTGGCTACCCATGCCGCCGAAGGCGTTGAGATCCAGCTCGTCGCTGGTGGCGCAGGGGAAACCAGGGTAGACGGTGGTGGCGAACGGCCCGCGCTGCACGTCCTCGCCCTCCACGTAGGTGGGCAGGGTGAAGGTCAGTTGATTGGTGCCGTCGAGCGGGTTCAGGTTCATCAGCGGGTTGCCGCTCAGGTCGGTGATGTCCGTGGTGGTCTCGACCACGTACTCCACACCGTAATCCACCGGGTCGTCCGGGGTGATCACCAGCGCGTTGCCGTCCAGTTTCCAGGAAAAAGGCTCGTCCATGCCGCCCTTGGTGAGGCGCAGGCTGACACCCTCGACGATGCTGTTCGGGTCCAGCGCTTCGGTGAACAGCAGTACGATGGGCTCGCCGGGGACCATGCGGTCGGCGAACTCGCCGGGCTGCCAGGACAGCTGCCGGCTGCCGTCGTCCTGGGTCAACGCCTGCAGCATCGGGCGGGTTTGATCATCCAGCGGGTCCGGGGCGGTGGTCTGGTCGCGGTAGGACTCCATGCGGAAGCTCAGCAGACCGTAGTTGTCCTCCACGCCGAGCACGCGCGGTTCCACCACGCTGATGGCGTCGGCGCGCAGCACGCCGTCACGCACGATGGCGCGGCCCACCAGTTCCACATGCAGCAGGTTCTGGGTGAACGCGCCGTTGGCCCGGGCATCGTCGGTGGTGGTGGACAGATCCAGGAACAGACGCAGGTTCTTGGCCGCGTTCGGGGAAGCCGAGGTGGGGTTGGGGAACAGGTAACCGGTGGCGTCGGCGACCATTTCCACGGTTACGTCGCCGGAGTTAAAGCCCACCGGCACCTGGCCGCCGACGAGGACTTCCAGGGCGTCGCCCACCAGCCGGGAACCGCGTGCCACGCGCAGCGGGGTCACGTCGGGGAACGCGGGCGGGAACGCCAGCTCGCCGAACACGTTGCCGGTCTGCTTGGAGACGGTCTGGTCTTCCAGCAGGGTGCCGATCACCGGCACGCAGTTGATCGGCTCGCCGGTCAGCGGCGACACGCGCACGTTGTCGGCCAGGCAGCTCAGGTTCGGGTCCGCCGCCGGCACCTCGGTGACCAGGGTCTCCCGTTTGCCGGTGGGCGAGCTGGTCTTGATCGGCGTCACGGTGCGCTCAAAGGACGCAATGGGGTCGCCGAAGCGGCTCACCACGCCGTCCACGCTCAGCAGGTACTCAGCGCCGGGGGTCATGTCGTCCACCGGGTCCACGGTGAGGGCGTTGCCGGCCGACAGCAGCACCGCCGGCACCAGTTCGCCGTCGCGGGTCAGGGACACGGTGTCGCCGTAGACCACGGTCTCCTCGTCCATCGGATGGCTGGTGCGCAGGCGGAACGCGGAGAAGTCCATGGTTTTGAACTGGGTCTCGTCGTCCGGGAAGATCGACGCCACTTCAAAGTCCGGGCTTTCTTTCTGCAGGTCCACGGCGCCGTCCAGCGCGGCGCGGGTGGTGAAATTCAGCGCGCCGTCGGGCAGCCCCACCTCTTCGCCATTGGCGTCGATGCCTTGCAGCACCACCTGGTAGTCGGCGATCGGGTCCAGTTTCTCCTGGGGGCGCAGCACCACGCCGCGGCCGTCGTCGACCAGGCTGAACTCGAACGGCACCGGGTCGCTGTTGGCGTCGGTGAACTGGAAGTTGGACGGCGCCACCTGCAAGGCGGCGCCGAAGTTGAACACCACCGGGGCGTTGGGCGCCACGTCCTGCTGGTCATCCAACGGATAGGTGAAAAACAGCGCCGCGTTGCCGGATTCCGGTGCGCGCAAATCCGGCACGTTGGGGTTGTCGCCGCTGTCGTCACCGCCGCAGCCGAACAGGGTCGCCGCCGCGGTCAGTGTTATTAGAGCTTTATAGCGCATGGCGCACCTCCTAGAACTTAAGCGTCAGGGAACCGCTGAACACATGAACTTCGCCGCCCGCGGTCACGGTGGCAAAGGGGTTGGTCACGCCCGGCCGGCTGCTGGTCAATTCGAAATCGCGGTCTTCCAACTGCTGGAACTGGTAGCCGAAATCGAGACGCATCGGGTAGGCCAGAATCGGCGGGTTGTCGATCACCAGCGAGGAACCCAGGCCGAAGATCACTTTGTCGTTATCCAGGTAGTTCACATCCTCGGTGCGGATGCTCTCCAGCGGTGATTCCTGGAACGCCACGCCGCCGCGCAGGGTGAGATGCTGGTTCACGTCCCACTCGGCGCCCAAGCGCGGCACGGTGATGTCCTTGAACTGGGCGTTGGCCTGGTCCTTGACGGTATCGCGCTGCAGCTCCTCGGTCAGATCCGACCAGTTCTGCTGCTCCACGGTCACGGCCATGCGGAAGTTGTCGGTAAAGTTGTACTTCAGGCCGGCGGCGAAGATGTCCGGCTGGTAGGAATCAATGGTGTCGATCGCCAGCAGAATGCCGGGGTCCGGCACGGTGCCGGGAATCACGATGTTGGATTCCACCGAGGTGCGGGCCTCGGTGTGGCCGCGGAACGTCAGGGCCGTTTCCAGGCCGCCGATCCAGCAGTCGTCGTTGTGGCCGCAGATGATCTTGCCCCACTCCTGGGAGGTGGACAGCACCGGGCGCAGTACCGGCTTGGCGGTCACGTCCAGCTCTTCGTACTGGGTTTCACCGGCCAGGTTGGAGCTGGCGTTGAGGGTGGCTTCCGAGCGCAGGGAAATATGCACCGAGGCCCCCACGTTGATGCCGTTCAAGAACTGGGTGCCGCCGCCGACGTTCAGGAACAGCGGCTGGCGGCCGTAATTAAGGAACTGCCCTTCATCGGAGGTGCTGGAATTAAACGCCAGCATCTCTTCACCGAACTTCTCCACCCCGGCGATGATCGCGAAATACAGCGGGTGGTTCACCTTGGTCAATTCGGACAGGTTGGTTTTCAGCGCGATCAGCTGCTGCTGGGAGCGGGTGTCGTTGACCACCGTGTCGTCGCTCTTGAGCTCCTGCTCGCCGTGCAGCAGGCCGGCGGTCAATTCGCCGCGCGGGTCCATGGTCAGATACGCCGGGTTGTAATACAGCGCCGAAGCCTGGGCGTTGAACATGGAAAGCGCCTGGGCGGTACCGACGTCAACGGGGAAAAGACCGTAGGTATTGGCGGTATTACCCATGCCGGCAAGCGCGGGAACACTGGCGGTAAGGGCGACGGCGGCGGCAACACTCCGGGCGGACTGCTGGAGGGATCGGTACATAATAAAGACTCTCCGGATCTTGTTATTGGGCTTATTTAAGCTCTTTTATTTCACTGGACGTTTTTCCGGGTAGGGGCGCCAGCGAAAGATGACGAAAGGCGTTTTTGCGGGGGTGACCGCGAACAACGCTCTCGCCTCATATGCAACCAATAAAACAAAGCGGTGGTGAATGCCGTATGAAAAAGGTTGTGAACGGTAGGCGGGGGACGGGTTACTTTACGGAACGTAGCGGGAGGGTAGCCGAACGTAATGGGCCGGTTAAGAGGAGCGTTCGTACCAGGTTTTAGGTGTCATAATGCACAATAGGCTCTAGTACACGGAAACGCCGCCGCCCTCGCCGACCAGCACCACATCCGCCGGGCGCAGCGCGAACAGCCCGTTGGTGACCACGCCGGTAATATTATTGAGGGTTTTTTCCAGTTCCAGCGGGTTGACGATGTCCAGATTATGGACGTCGAGGATGATATTGCCGTTGTCGGTGACGAAGCCTTCGCGGTATTCCGGCCGGCCGCCCAGCCCCACCAGCTTGCGCGCCACGTAGGAGCGCGCCATGGGGATCACTTCCACCGGCAGCGGAAAGGCGCCCAGAAGCTTCACCTTTTTGGAGCCGTCGACGATGCAGATGAAATCCTTGGCCACCGCCGCGACGATTTTTTCCCGGGTCAGCGCGCCGCCGCCGCCCTTAATCATCTCGCGGTGCTCATTGACCTCGTCGGCGCCGTCCACGTACACCGGCAGGCGGTCCACGTCGTTCAGCGCCAGCACCGGGATGCCGTGGCCGCGCAGGCGCTCGGCGGTGGCCTCGGAGCTGGCCACGGCGCCGGCGATGCGGTCCTTCATGGCCGCCAAGCCGTCAATGAAGAAGTTGGCGGTGGAGCCGGTGCCCACGCCCACCACTTCGCCTTCCGGCACGTAGCGCAGGGCGGCTTCGGCCACCTGTTTCTTCAGAGCGTTCTGGTCCATGGTCGGTCTCCGCGATGCAAGGGTGCGGCGATTATACGGGCGCTTGGCCCGCCGATACAGGACAGCGCAATGGACGCTCCCGCCCCGCGCCCCGTAAACTAGCGGTTTTACCCTTCCGGATCTTCCATGCCTGCGATGCTTGATCAATACGTAAAACGGATTCTCCAATCCCGCGTCTACGACGTGGCGCTGGAAACGCCCATCCATGCGGCCCCGTTGATCTCCCGACGCATCGGCAACCGCGTGCTGCTCAAGCGCGAGGATCTGCAGCCGGTGTTCTCCTTCAAGCTGCGTGGCGCCTACAACAAGCTGGCCAGCCTCAGCGACGAGCAGCGCGCCAAGGGCGTGATCTGCGCCTCCGCCGGCAACCACGCCCAGGGTCTGGCCCTGGCGGCCAGCGCCATGGGCGTGCGCGCGGTGATCGTGATGCCGCGCACCACCCCGGAGATCAAGGTGAAATCCGTGCGCGAGCGCGGCGGCAAGGTGGTGCTGCACGGCGACGGCTTCGACGACGCCCTGGCCCACGCCACCAAGCTGCAGGAAAAAGAAGGCCTGACCTTCGTGCACCCCTACGACGACCCGGACGTAATCGCCGGCCAGGGCACCGTGGGCATGGAGATCCTGCGCCAGCAGAGCCGCGACCTGGACGCCATCTTTATCCCGGTGGGCGGCGGCGGCCTGGCGGCGGGCATCGCCGCCTACGTGAAATACGTGCGCCCGGAGGTGAAGATCATCGCCGTGGAGCCCGAGGACGCCGCCTGCCTGCAGGCCGCCATGGCCCGTAAACGCCGGGTAACGCTGTCGGAAGTGGGCCTGTTCGCCGACGGCGTGGCGGTGCGCCAGATCGGCAAGGAGCCGTTCCGCATCCTGCGCGACCACGTGGACGAGGTGATCACCGCCACCACCGACGAAATCTGCGCCGCCATCAAGGACTCCTTCGAGGACACCCGCGCCATCTGCGAGCCCGCCGGCGCGCTGGCCCTGGCCGGCCTCAAGAACTGGGTGCACAAGCACGGCGCCGAAAACAAGACGCTGGTGGCGATCCAGAGCGGCGCCAACGTGAACTTCGACCGCCTGCGCCACATCTCCGAGCGCGCCGAGCTGGGCGAGCAGCGCGAGGCCATCCTGGCGGTCACCATCCCGGAGAAGCCCGGCGCCTTCCGGGCGTTCTGCCAGGCCCTGGGCCGGCGCAGCATCACCGAGTTCAACTACCGCTATTCCAGCGAGCACGAGGCCAACATCTTCGTCGGCGTGCAGATCCGCCCCGGCGGCACCGACCTGGCTCCGCTAATCGGAGAGCTGCGCGACGCCGGCTACCCGGTGGTCGACATGACCGGCAACGAGATGGCCAAGCTGCACATTCGCCATATGGTGGGTGGCCACACCTCCCGGCAGGACCTGGACGAAATGCTGTTCCGGGTGGAATTCCCCGAGCGCCCCGGCGCGCTGGTCAAATTTCTGATGTCGCTGGGGCAAAAGTGGAACATCAGCGTGTTCCACTACCGCAATCACGGGGCCGCCTACGGACGGGTGCTGGTGGGCTTCCAGGTGCCGTTCGGCGACCGGGGGAACCTGCGCAAGGACCTGAAGAAAGTGCCTTACCCGATGGTGGAGGAAAGTGACAACCCGGCCTACCGGTTGTTTCTGAACTAAAGCGGGGCGCGCCGGTCGGAGAGCGTGAGGCCCTACTGCGAACAACGCCCTATGCGTTAATGCGCAGTGAAGGTGGCGTGAATTTGAAGGTTAGGCGGTAGTTTTGTTAAGAAGCGTGAGAAAGGGGCCGTAACTCCTTGACTTGAGTGGCCTGTATGCCTGAATTTTGACCTGGTTCTCATCTTGTTACGAAACAAATGGCCTACCATGATGAGTCTTTCGCCCGACACGGGTTTAGGGGAAGCGGAAAACGCCGTACCACTCCGGTCATACCGGGGGCCATAAAACGGCGGTCCGCATTTGTACTGGGCTCCACTGTACCGAGCTTTCTAGAAATTTGGGGAATGGAAACACAATGAAGAAGAAGCCGGACGCGCTTGTCGTCCTCGCATTCGTATTTGCTCTCGGGGTGCTGATCAGCACCATCACTCACGGCGGTAACGACTCGGATCTGGAACGCTTCGCGAACTCCGCGGGCATGCAGTTCAGCAACTACGAGAGTCAGTAACGCCGAACGTCGGTAATCACCCGATCCAACGCCCGGTCCCAGGCTGCCTCGCGCAGCCTGGGCAGGCGCTGAAACTCAAACGCCACGCCAATCAGTAACGGACGCCGCGGCCGGCGCTCCAGGTCCGCCAGTGCGCGGTCGTAAAAGCCGCCGCCCATGCCCAGCCGGTGCCCCCGCTCATCGAAGCCCACCAGCGGCACCAGAATCGCGTCCAACGCCCAGGCCGCCCGTGCCCGCTCCCGGCGACGGGGCTCGCCGATGCCGAAGCGGTTCGCCTTCAGCCGCCGCTCGCGCCGCCACAAATGAAAATGCAGCCGCCCGCGATGAACCCGATCCAGTACCGGAAGATATAACGCCACCTCGCCAAAGCGCGAATGCGCCAACGCAGGCAACGGATCCAACTCACCGTCCCCCGCCTGATACACCCCGAAATGCCGAAACCGCCGCGCCCCCAGTGCCCCCGGCAAATTCCGCGCAAACCCCCACGTCGCCCGCCGCCGCGCACCGGCGGCCACAGCCCGCCGCCGCGCCCGCAAGGTGCGGCGCAGTTGAGCGCGGGAAGGAGTCTGATCGGACATGCAAAGACGATACAGGATGCAGGATACAGGATGAAGGGAAATGCCTCTGGAGCGGCGGACTTGTGGGAGCGGGCCCTGCCCGCGAAAGGGAGCGAAGCTCCCGGCAAAGGTTGCCCCGCAGAATTACAGAGCGCTTTAAAAGCGGAACCCTGAAACGTCTCTGGGATCCCGCCGGGCGGCTAAGGCCGCCCTTTCGCGGGCAGGGCCCGCTCCCACAAGCCCGCTCCTACAAAATAAAGCGTGCTCCCCGAACCGCCGCTGCGGGTGTTGCCCTTGAACCGAAAAGTTCAAGGCGGGGACCGCAGGTTAATGCCCTTAGGCTTTCCGCTCGAAGGCGGACATGCACACAGGCACACCAATTTGGACCCCTGATGGAAAAGCATCGGCAGGGACGTAACCCGGCTGGCGCACAGTCCAGGGAACACTTGCCAAGAGTATAACAGGGGCGGGGGTGTCGGGTCAGGGCTTGACAGGCGTGCCGTCGTTACCTTCCTCGAAGGCGCGGATCTCGTTGTCCAGACGGCTCAGCAGGCCCTGAATGCGGTCGTCGTTGCCGCTGTCGTCGCCCAGCTGTTCGCGGGCTTCCAGCAACTCGTGACTCATATTCAGCGCCGCCATGATGGCGATGCGCTCCAGCCCGATCACATTGGCCTGGCGCACTTCGCGCATCTGGTTGTCGAGATAGCGCGCGGCGCGCAGCAGGTTGTCCTGCTCGCCCGGCGGGCAGGCGACCCGGTATTCCTTGTCCAGGATATGAATCACCAGAGAATGGCCGTCGCTCATGAATCCTCCTGCTCAAGGGACTGCAGGCGGGTTATGATGGCTTCAACGCGGGCCTTGGCCAGATCGTTTTTCTTCACCAACTGGGCGCGGTCATCGAGCAGGCGGGTTTCCCGTTCGCGCAGCAGCCGGTTCTCCTGGCGCAGGTGCGCGGAGATACGCAGCAGCTCGTCCACCCGGGCTTCCAGTTGCCGGAGTTGTTGTTCCATCGTCATGGCAAATTGGTCGCTGTTCGCCTAAGGTTGAGCCCCCGATCCGGGTCCGAATCGCAGGCGGGAAGGAAGTTCGCCCGCCGCCATTGACGGCTTTTTGTACTATAGATACGGCCCTGCGAAGGGTCAACGCAATTCAAGGCGCGTTAGGCACTTAGCGCCGCTTTGCAGAAAGTCATTAAAGAGTAAAGATAGAGCCCCATGTCCGAACTACCTGATTTCGACGATCTCGCCCGCGCCGCCGCCCAGGCCGGCATCCCCAACTCGCCCAGCGAGCTGCACGGCGTGATCTGCGGCCTGCTGGCCACCGGCCACGGCCACGAGGACAACACCCTGCTCGGCACCCTGGCCGCCCACGCGGAACAACCCGACGGCCTGCCGCCGGAGTTGATGCGCGGCCTGATCGACTGGCGCGACCAGACCCTGGAAGGCTTTTCCGGCACCGGTCTGGAGCTGCCGCTGATGCTGCCCGCCGACGAGGACGACCTGGACCTGCGCGTGGCCGCCCTGGCGCAGTGGAGCGAAGGCTTCCTGGTGGGCTTCGGCACCGGCGCCGCCGGCGTCGCCGACACCGAGCTGTCGCCGGGCGTGCAGGAAGCGCTCTCCGACCTCTCGGCGGTGAGCCAGGTGACCACACCGGAAGAGACCGGCGAGGAAGAAGAGCAGATGTTCGAGCAGGTCGCCGAACACTGCCGCATGTCCGCGCTGATGATCTACACCGACCTGGTGATGAAACAACAGGCCGCGAAAAAGCCCGGCCCCGGCGACGCCGGCGAGCCTGAAACGCCGCCAGCCCGGCACTGAGCCGAGCCGGCAACAAAAGGAGCATCCATGACCGTTCGTCTGCAGGAATTCCAGCGCCGCCGCCGCGAGCTGATGGAGCAGATGGAGCCCAACAGCATCGCCATCCTGGCCGCCGCGCCGGAGCGCACCCGCAACCGGGACGTGGAACACCCCTACCGCCAGGACAGTGACTTCTGGTACCTGAGCGGCTTCCCCGAAGCGGAAGCGGTAATGGTGCTGCTGCCCGGCCGCGAACACGGCGAGTATGTGCTGTTCTGCCGCGAGCGCGACCGCGCCCGGGAAATCTGGAACGGCTACCGTGCCGGGCCGGAAGGGGCGGTGGCGGAGTACGGCGCCGACGACGCCTTCCCGATCAACGACATCGACGACATCCTGCCCGGCCTGGTGGAAGGCCGCGAACGGGTCTACTACGACCTGGGCCGCGACGCCGGCTTCGACAGCCGCCTGATGGGCTGGATCAACACCATCCGCGAGCAGGTGCGCTCCGGCGCCCAGCCCCCCGGCGAATTCGTGGCGCTCTCGCACCTGCTGCACGACATGCGCCTGTTCAAGAGCAAGGCGGAAGCGGACCTGATGCGACAGGCCGCGCAAATCTCCGCCGGCGCCCACGTGCGCGCCATGCAGGCGGTGCGCCCGGGTATGTACGAATACCAGCTGGAAGCGGAATACCTGCACGAATTCATGCGCCACGGCGCCCGCAGCCCGGCCTACCCGAGCATCGTCGGCGGCGGCGCCAACGGCTGCATCCTGCACTACATCGAGAACAGCGCGCCGCTCAAAGACGGCGACCTGGTGCTGGTGGACGCCGGCTGCGAGCTGCACAACTACGCCTCGGACATCACCCGCACCTTCCCGGTGAACGGTAAGTTCAGCGGCGAGCAGCGTGCCCTCTACGAGCTGGTGCTGGCGTCGCAGTACGCCGCCATCGAAGCCACCCACACCGGCAACCACTGGAACGTGCCCCACGAAACCGTGGTGCGCATCCTCACCGAAGGCCTGGTCGACCTGGGCCTGCTGGCCGGCCACGTCGACGACCTGATCGAAGAGCAGAGCTACCAGCGCTTCTTCATGCACCGCACCGGCCACTGGCTGGGCCTGGACGTGCACGACGTGGGCGACTACCGCATCGGCGGTGAATGGCGCCAGCTGGAACCGGGCATGACCCTCACCGTGGAGCCCGGCCTGTACATCGCCCCGGACGACGACACCGTGGAAGAGCGCTGGCGCGGCATCGGCATCCGCATCGAGGACGACGTGCTGGTCACCAAAGAAGGCTGCGACGTGCTCACCCGCGACGTGCCCAAGGCCATCGACGACATCGAAGCGCTGATGCGCGAGGCGCGCGCGTGAAGAGCGATACAGGATTCAGGATGCAGGATGCAGCGCGGAACAGGTCGGTGTGGTCTCCGGCGCCGTGCCCGCGTACCATCGCGATCGGCGCGGAGCGCAAGCATTGCCGCTACAACAAACCTCGCTCCGCGCCTGAATCCTGCATCCTGAATCCTGCATCGCCCCCCGACGCTGGTAGAACCCGCCACGGGTGGTCCCCATGACCGGGCTGCCCGACAGCCACGGATCTCCGCTCATAGTAGGCGGCGGTATGGCGGGCGCGGCGCTGGCGCTGCTGCTTCGCCACCACGGCGCGCCGTCGGTGACGCTGGTGGAAAGCCACGCCCTGGCCGCCGGCGAGGCGCCGGACACGCCCAGCTTCGACGCGCGCAGCACGGCGCTGTCCGCCGGCAGCCTGGCGATTCTCGAGCAGCTGGGCCTGCAGGACGCGGTGCTGGAAAACGCCGCCGGCATCGACACCGTGCACGTGTCCCGGCGCGGCCGGCTCGGCCTGGCCCGACTTACCGCCGAAGAACAGAACCTGCCGCGCTTGGGCGCGGTGGTGGAAAACCGCTGGTTCGGCCATGTACTGCTGCGCGCCGTGGAGGCGGATCCGGCCATCACCCTGCGCGCGCCGGCGTCGCTCACCGGCATCCGCCGCACCACCGACGGCTACCAGGCCGCGCTGGACGATGGTGAAGAGCTGCACACGCCGCTGCTGATCGCCGCCGACGGCGCTCGCTCGCGCACCCGCGACTGGCTCGGCATCAGCGCCCGTCACCAGGACATTGGCCACGACGCCCTGATCGCCAACCTGGGGCTGGCGGAGCCGCACCACGGCCAGGCGTTCGAGCGCTTCCTCGACGAGGGCCCGCTGGCGCTGCTGCCGCTGCCCGGCGAGCGCATGGCGCTGGTCTGGACCGGCCCCCGCGAGCAAGTGGATCAGTGGCTGGCCCTGGACGACGACGCGTTCCTGGCCGCCCTGCGCGAGCGACTGGGTGCCACCATGCCGCGCCTCACCCGCGTCGGCGAGCGCGCCCGCTACCCGCTGGTGCTCAGCGAAGCCTGCGCCCAGGCGGTGCCGTTCGCGGCGGTGGTCGGCAACGCCGCCCACACCCTGCACCCGGTGGCCGGCCAGGGCTTCAACCTGACCCTGCGCGATCTTGAGCTGCTGGCCCGCCGCGTCGGCGGCGAAGCCGAACCGGGCCGCCTGGCGCTGCTCGAGCAATGGGCCGCCGACCGCCGCGCCGACCAGAGCCAGATCGGCCATGCCTCGCGCTGGCTGCCGGAACTGTTCCGCGTGCGCCAGCCGCTGTTCGCCCACAGCCGCCAGCTTGGCCTGCTGGCGCTGGATCTGCTGCCAGGTGCCCGCAAAAACTTCGCCCGCCGGGCCATGGGGTTGTGATGGAGAACCAATCACTGCACACCGATATCCTGATCGTCGGCGGCGGCATGGCCGGCGGGTTGCTCGGGCTGCTGCTGGCGGACCACGGCTTCTCGGTGCGGGTGCTGGACGCCGGCCCGGCGCCGGCCCGGCCCAGCGGCGAGTCCGCGCCGCGGGTGTCGACGCTCAGCGAGGCCAGCCACTGGCTGCTGCGCCACGCCGGGGTCTGGGAGCGTCTGGACCCGGAGCGAGTGCAGGCCTACGCCAGCATGCAGGTGTGGGACCGGGACGGCACCGGCGAGGTGCGCTTCAGCGCCGCTGACGCCGGCGCGGAGTGCCTGGGCTGGCTGCTGGAGAACGACCATCTCACCGCCGCGCTGTTCGAAGCCGCCGGCGAGCGCCAAACCCTCGCCTGGCACTGCGGCGCCCCGGTCGACGACCTGACCCGGGGCGGCGACGGCTGGCGGGTGAGCGCCGGCGACCAAGTCTTCACCGCCGACCTGCTGGTGGGCGCCGACGGCGCCCGCTCGCGGGTGCGCGACGCCGCCGGCATCCCCGCCCCGGCCCGCGACAGCGGCCACCGCGCCTTGGTCGCCACCATCGAAACCGACCGGCCCCACGGTGGCTGCGCCCGCCAGGTGTTCATGGGCTCCGGCCCGCTGGCGCTGCTGCCCCTGTTCGGGCACGACGGCCGCCGTAGCGACGGCTACCGTTGCTCCATCGTCTGGTCCGCCTGGCCGCAACGCAGCGACGAGCTGATGGCGATGGACGACGACGCCTTCGGCGCCGCCCTCAGCCAGGCCACCGGCGAAGCGCTGGGCGCCGCGCGCGTGGTCAGCCGCCGCGCCGTGTTCCCCATCGAGGAGCGCCACGCCAGCCAGTACCAGGGGCGCGCCGTGGCGCTGGTCGGCGACGCCGCCCACGTGATTCATCCACTGGCCGGGCAGGGCATCAACCTGGGTCTGCTCGACGCCGCCGTGCTCGCCGAAGAGCTGGGCCGCGCCCGCGCCGCCGGCCTGCCGGTGGCCCACGCCACCATTCTGGCGCGCTACGAGCGCCGCCGCCGCGCCGACAACCTGCTGATGCAGAACGCCATGCGCGGCTTCAAACTGCTGTTCGAGCGCCCCGAACCCGCCGTCCGCTGGCTGCGCAACACCGGCCTCGGCCTCGTCAATCGCCTCGCCCCCGCCCGCCACGCCTTCATGCACCGCGCCCTGGGCCGCGCCGGCGACCTCCCCCGCAACGCCAGACCCTGACCCCCACCCGCGTCGCTCTTTTCCCGCTGTACACACCTGTCAATGACGTAAACATTGACAACATGACCTCTGTTTGTCCCTCACGCATCTTTTACAAGTTTTGTGCTTCCGATACGTTGACGTTTATTCACAAGCCGTATTTTCTGTCCGTTATTGGCCCTGGCGCCGAAGCCCGCTGATCACGAGGTCTACAGCGATTCTAATAAGGTCTTATGGTAGAGGGACCCCCAGAGCCGATACTTAATTATTAGCCTATAAAATCCGCATCAGTAAAAGGTTTTGACTAACGGAAACGGTTAACAAAAGTGCACGAAATGTAGCGTTAACCAGTGTTTTGTTTGTAATTCGTCGCACATACTGCGCGCCCGTTAAGTGAACACCTGTAAATAACAAAGACGCCGTTCTTCCCCGAGACGGCCAGACGGAGTAGTTCGCCATGAACAATAAAAGTGTCGCCCGGGGCGCTGCCCTGGCGCTTGCCATTGGTTCCACCACCGCCGCCTACGCCAGCATGGGCAACATCGGCACCACCTACGGGGTGCTGCCGTCCGACGTGGCCTCCGCCCAGGCTCTGTCCATGTTCAACACCCAGGTGTCCGCCGTGTACTACAACCCGGCCTACCTCACCAAGGACCCGCGCGGCGAGCTGACCATGGGCCTGCTGCACGCCGACCACGAGCTGCGCGCCACCAGTTTGGGCGGCGCCAACCCGCCCAACCGCAGCGGCGGCGACGTACTGCAGGACTCCCCCTCCCAGCACACCCTGATCGGCCTGAAGACCGATCTCTCCTCGCTGACCAAGCTCAACCACCCGATTTTCTTCGGCGTGATGATCGGCGTGGAACAGTACGGCGAGGAAATGCTGGCGTTTGAATCCCAGACCTCCCGGGAAGGGCAATACTTCGAATACGGCCGCCAGCCCCTGTTCCTGAACCTGGGCGGCGCCACCACCCTGTGGCGCGGCATCGACATCGGCGCCTCCGCGCGCATCACGCTGCACTCGGAAGCGGAGCTGGTGGCCACCACCAACCTGGCCGGCGACACCCAGTACGAAGAGCTGAACGTGTCCGCCAAGCCGTCCATCCGCCCGATTCTGAGTGCCACCGTGGACATGGCGGAAACCTTCTGCCCCAACAACGAAGGCTGCTGGTTGAGCGGTTTTGAAACCGCCTTCGCCTTCCGCGGCTACTCCAACACCAACACCACCGTCGACGCGCAGACCGTGATCCCCGGCACCATCGCGCCCCCGGGCCTGAACCTGAAAGTCACCACGTTGGATTCCTACCAGCCCAACATCTACTCCGCCGGCCTGCTCTACGGCGGCGAGCGCTTCCGCGTGGGCGCCTCGGTGGAAATGCAGCAGTGGTCCGAGCTGGAAGAAGAGTTCGACAGCGACACCATCAAGGATCAGGCGGTGAACAGTAACGTCGGCACCCTGGAATTCCAGGACATCGTAGTGCCGCGCCTGGGCGCCGAATATCAGCTCAACGACAACTTCATGGTCACCGGCGGTGTCGCCTACAGCGAATCGCCGTTGGAATCCAACGCCTCCCTGGACGTGAACTACCTGGACGCGGACAAGTGGATCGTTGGCCTGGGCCTCACCGCCAAGTACAAGCAAACCCGCTTCCTGGCTTACCCGGTGCGCCTCGACCTGGCCTACCAGTACCAGAAGCTGGAATCCCGTGAGTTTGATCTGTACGCCACCAACTCGCCCACCTTCCCGCAACCCTACGAGACGGTGGAAGCGGACGGTGACGTCCACGTCTTCTCAGGTTCGGTGACGCTGAAATTCTAACGGAGGTCGGTCATGGATATGCGCAAGCTGATAGTGCTCACGGGCACCGCGATACTGGCCGCCTGCGGCGGCGGCAGCGGTGACGAACAAACGGTAAGCTTCGACAACTGGCAAGAAACCGAGGTGGTCTACAGCTACCCGTTCGACGGCCAGGCGGAAGTGTCCCCCAACGCGCCGGTGGTGGTGCGGTTCTCCGACCCGGTGGAGGTGGACGCCTCTAACTTTACCCTCACCGGCCCGGACGGCACCGTGACCCTGACGGTGCAAAGCGCCGACGAGGGCCGCAGCGCCGTGCTGATGCCGGACCAGGCCCTGGCGGTGAAAAGTGAGTACGCGCTCACTCTCAATAACATCCGCACCGACAGCGGCGACGCCGCCATCCCCGACGGCAGCGTGGACTTCACCACCCGCGCCGCCCTGGAAGGCAAGCCCCGCGCCCTGCGCCAGCTCAGCGACAGCTTCGAGGTGGCCAGCGTCAGCCCGGACGGCGACGACCTGCCGTTCCTGGACTTCTCGTCGGTGAACCTGGTGATGACCCAGCCGCTGGACCGCCAGACCGTGGTCTACGGTGACACCGTCACCCTCACCCAGAACGGCCAGACCGTACCCGCGCAACTGCGCGTGGACGGCCGCCAGATCAGCATCGACCCGGACGACGTGCTGGAGCCGGGCAGCGAAGTGACGCTGGAGCTCACGAACGGCGTGCAAAACCAGTACGGCGACGCCTTCGCCGGCTTCACCCGTACCTTCTCGCCGCGCGACACCAAGCCCCGCGAAACCCTGGTGCAGGAAGCGGCCCCCGCCGACCCGGTGCTCGGCTGCCTGGACGACGGCGTGCAAACCTCGCCGATCACCGGCGACCCGATCAACTGCGTGCCGCTGATCGCCAAGCTGCTCGGTGACAACACCGTCTCCAAGCAGCAGGGCAATGTGTTCGCCGAGCTCGGCTTCGCGCCGCGCTTCCCGGACAAAACCCCGCTGCGCGTGCCCAAGGGCTCGCTGCTCAAAGGCGACCCGCTGGACGTGCGCATCGGCGGCGAAGTGCCCGCCGGCTTCGACTCCGGCGAAGTCACCGTCACCTTCCTGGGCGACGCCAACGGCTACCTGCTGCCCAACCCCTACAGCGATGACCCGTCCGCGCCCAAGCAACTGCGCCTGACCATGGACGTGGCCTTTGACACCGAAAACCAGCAGGCCAACGGCGCCTTCAACCAGACCCTGCTGCAGGTGGAGCTGGTCGGCTACGCCATCGCCGACACCGCCAAAGGCAGCCTGATCGTCGACGCCGTTGGCGTGGTGGAGCCGGAAGTGCTGGGCACCGAAACCGCCTACGGCGTGCTCAGCTTCCACATGGAATCCTACCCGGACCAGCAGAACGCCCCGGAAATGGAAGTGGACATGACCAGCCCCGAGCTGGCCGCCTGGCAGCCCGGCGAGCATGCCAACAAGCAGCGCCCCGGTGACCCGATCATCCTCAACTTCAGCGAGCCGCTGGACCCCACTTCCGTGATCGAAGGCGACACCCTGCGCGTCACCGCCGACGGCAACCCGGTGGACTTCGAGTACTACCTGGACGGCGTCTCCGTGGTGATCCAGCCGCAGCCGTCGCTGCAGCACAACACTGACTACCAGGTGCAGTTCACCGACGGCATCACCGACATCGCCGGCAACCCGGCGCTGGGTGAAACCCTGAGCTTCTCGTTGCCCGCCTACATCGGCAGCGACGCCCAGGCGCCGCTGGCGCTGACCGCTTACCCCGGTTTTCCGTGTATCCCCACCGGCTTCAATCTGGCCAACAACGACGCCGGCCGCTGCCAGGGTGGCAAGAGCGGTGACGACCACCTGCCCCTGGCCCGCCAGCCGGCCAACCGTCCGATCATCGTCACCTTCTCCCAGGCGATGGACCCGGCCAGCATCAACGCCAGCACCTTCCAGGTGCAGCAAGTGGATGCCGCCGGCAACCCCGCCGGCGACGTGGACGGCGAGATCACCGTCAGCGGCCGCAGCGTGAAATTCATCCCGGATCAGCCCTGGCAGGAAGGCACGCTCTACCGTTACGTGCTGAATTCCGTGGCCAATAACCCCGCCTGCGGCAGCAACGCGATCTGCGACACCCGTGGCCTGCCCCTGCAGACCAATCTGCTGGCGCAGAACCCGGACGACGCCCCGGCGCCCACCGAAGGCGGCCCCGATCTGCCGATCTTCTTCCGTGGCGTGGCGGCCACCAACGACGTGCTGCAGCAGCTGCGCAACCTGCCCACCTCGGACGTGAACGCCAACTTCCTGCACGAATCCGCGGAGACGGTACCGTCCGGCACCGAGTCGGCGAAGAAAAACAGCGCCCGCATCGTCCGCGACCCGGCCTCCAACCCGGAGAACGACGGCACCGCCGGCTCTGGCGCCGTGACCGACGCCAATGTCGGCTGCGACGTGGGCGAGACCTGCCCGGACGCCAAGTACAGCTACCTCAGCGGCAACCTGAACGTGGAAGTCATCGGCTTCAAGACGCCGCAGGAAGTAGCCCAGTACACGGACCAGGCGAGCATCCCGCAGACCGTCAAGGACAACGGCGGTGTGTTGGTCTACATTCTGCCCACCCGCATCGTGGTGTCCAACGCCACCGTCTTCGCCGACCCGGCGATCGGCAGTGCGCCGCCGTCACCCACCGGGCCGCAGCTGATGCGCATCCGTTACACCTGTGACGCCACGGCCAGTAATTGCACGGCGCCGGATTACGGCCGTGTTAAAGGCTGGATCGTGGAAGGCCAGGACGGACCCCGGTTCCTCACCGAACTGGACCTCTACCTGGACGCGCCCAAGCTGGCCCCCGTGGTGAGGATTCTCGGCATCCCCAGCGAGCTGACCCACAACCTGCACAGCTACCCGCTGAACCTGCAGCTCGCCGGCGACGTCACCTTCCTGGACGACGGCCGCCTGCAGATCGAGCAGATCAGCCAGAACAAGTTGGCGCTGGGCGTGGAGCTCGGCGGCGTGCCCCTGGGCCTGCCCGCCGGCATCTATGTGGCGATCCCCGCCGGCGACACCTTCCTCAACTACCTGTCCACCCCCATCAAGCCCTAACCGGCTTGGTGGGTAAGGCTTGTGGGAGCGGGCCCTTGTGGGAGCGGGCCCAGCCCGCGAAAGGCAAGCAACGCTTGCCGGCAAAGGTTGCCCCGCAGGATCCCAGAGAGCTCTCCAAAAGCCTCTGGAATCCCGCCGGCCGGTTTCACCGGCCTTTCGCGGGCGGGGCCCGCTCCCACCATCCCCCACACAATCTCCCCCACAAAGCCCCCAAAACCCCTTCCCACCTAGGCTTCCACCCGCTGGTCCGTTATCCTTCACCCCTACCGTGAACAGCCCGGCCTTTGCCCGGGATATGGAGTGAATTAACCCCATGGGTCACCGCACACCCCTTTACGACGCCCATCTCGCCGCCGGCGGCAAGATGGTGGATTTCGGCGGCTGGGACATGCCCATCCACTACGGCTCCCAGCTGGAAGAGCACCATGGCGTGCGCCAGCACGCCGGCGCCTTCGATGTCTCCCACATGACGGTGGTGGACGTCAGCGGCGGCGACGCCCGCGCCTACCTGCGCCACCTGCTCGCCAACGACATCGACAAGGTCAAAGCCGGCCGCGCGATCTACACCTGCATGCTCAACGAGCGCGGCGGGGTAGTGGACGACCTGATCGTCTACAAAGGCGACAACGACTACCGGCTGGTGGTAAATTGCGCCACCCGCGAGAAGGACCTGGACTGGATGGAAAAGCAGGCCGGCGGCTTCGCCGTGGACATCCACGAGCGCCCCGACCTGGCGATGATCGCGGTGCAGGGCCCCGAGGCCCGCGCGATCCTGGAAAAAGTGCTCTGCGAGGCCGGTGCCAAGGCGGTGGCCGGGCTGCCGTTCTTCGGCTTCGAGTACGTGGGCGAATGGTTGATCGCGCGCACCGGCTACACCGGTGAAGACGGCGCCGAGATCATCCTGCCCGGCAGCAAGGCCGAAGACCTGTGGCAGCGGCTGGTGGACGCCGGCGTGCGGCCCACCGGCCTGGGCGCCCGCGACACCCTGCGCCTGGAGGCGGGCCTCAACCTGTACGGCAACGACATGGATGAGGACATCACGCCCTGGGAAGCGGGCCTCGGCTGGACCGTGGCCCTGGACGACGCCGACCGCGACTTCGTCGGCCGCGCCGCCCTGGAAAAACAGAAAACCGAAGGCCACCGGCAGCTGCTCGGGCTGGTGCTGGAAGGCAAGGGCGTGCTGCGCGCCCACCAGGGCGTGCACGTGCCCGGCGGCAGCGTCGGCCCGGACGGTGAAATCACCAGCGGCACGTTTTCGCCCACGCTGGGCAAGGCGGTGGCGCTGGCCCGGTTGCCCGCCGGCACCACCGGCACCGTGGAAGTGGAAATACGCAACAAACGCCTTAACGCCCAGGTGGTGCGGGCGCCGTTCGTCCGCAACGGCAAAGCCACCTACAAACCGTTATAACGATCACGGCCAAGGAGAAATACCAATGAGCGAGATCCCCGCCGATTTGCGCTATCGCGACAGCCACGAATGGGTGCGCGTGGAAGACGACATCGCCGTGGTCGGCATCAGCGACCACGCCCAGGACGCCATGGGTGACCTGGTATTCGTGGAACTGCCCGAGGTGGGCGTGGTATTCGCCGCCGGCGACGAAGCCGGCGTGGTCGAATCCGTGAAAGCCGCCTCCGACATCTACGCCCCGGTGTCCGGCGAAGTGGTCGCCGTCAACGAAGCGCTCGAAGACGAGCCCGAGCTCGTCAACAACGAGCCCTACGCCGGCGGCTGGCTGTTCAAGATCAAAATGGCCGACAGCGGCGAGCTGAAAGAAATGCTCACCGCCGACCAGTATCAAGAGCAGATCGACAGCGAATAGCCGCCGGGCGGTTTGCCCGGCGGGCTGCAAGCCTCAAGCTACAAGCTGCAAGCTGCAAGCTAACAACCGGCACCGGCCTGCTTGCAGCTTGCAGCTTGTAGCTTGCAGCCCGCTTTAGAACGCCAGGACCATCCTGTTTACCACCTTCCTATCCGGAAACGCCCAATGCCCTACATCCCCCATACCCCGGACGACGTCCAGGCCATGCTCCAGGCGATTGGCGCCGACAGCATCGAGGACCTGTTCGATGAAATCCCCGCCCACCTGAAAGCCGGCCACGGCCTCGACGCCCTGCCCGAAGGGCGCGGCGAAATGGAAGTGACCCGCCTGATGGCCGAGCGCGCCGAGCAGGACCGCTTCGCGCTCAGCTTCCTCGGCGGCGGCGCCTACGCGCACCACATCCCGGCGGCGGTATGGGAAATCGCCACCCGCGGTGAGTTCTACACCGCTTACACCCCGTACCAGGCGGAAGCCAGCCAGGGCACCCTGCAGGTGATCTACGAATACCAGACCCTGATCGCCCGGCTCACCGGCATGGACGCGTCCAACGCGTCCGTCTACGACGGCGCCTCCGGCCTGGCCGAAGCGGTGCTGATGAGCCTGCGCGCCAACCGCAAATCGAAAAGCCGCAAGGTGCTGGTGCCCGACGCGCTCAACCCGCGCTACCGCAGCGCCTGCGACGCCATCGTCAGCAACCAGGACGTGGAGCTGGTGTCCGTGCCGTTCTGCACCGACGCCGGCCAGACCCTGGTGGACAGCCTCAGCCCGTTCGCAGGCGACGACTACGCCGCCCTGGTGATCAGCCAGCCCAACTACTTCGGCAGCCTGGAAGACGTGGACGCCCTCACCGACTGGGCCCACGCCAACGGCATGCTGGTGATCGCCGTCACCAACCCCACCTCCCTGGCAATCCTCACGCCGCCGGGCGAGTGGGGCGAGCAGGGCGCCGACGTCGTGGTCGGCGAAGGCCAGCCCCTGGGCGTGCCGCTCAGCTCCGGCGGCCCCTACTTCGGCTTCATGGCCTGCAAGAAAAAACACGTGCGCCAGATGCCCGGCCGCATCATCGGCCGCACCGTGGACATGGAAGGCAAGCAGGGCTTCACCCTCACCCTGCAAGCCCGCGAGCAGCACATCCGCCGCTCCAAGGCCACCAGCAACATCTGCACCAACCAGGGCCTGGCCATGACCGCCGCCACCATCTACGTCTCCCTGCTGGGCCCGGACGGCCTCGCCAGCGTCGCCGGCCACTGCCACGCCAACACCCAGAAACTGGCGGACAAGCTCTGCGCCATCGACGGCGTCGAGCGCGCCTTCAGCGCCCCGGTGTTCCACGAAGTGGCCCTCACGCTGCCCCAGGACGCCGACACCGTGCTCGCCCGCCTGGCGGAAAAAGACATCCTCGGCGGCCTCAGCCTCGCCAAGGACTACAGCATGAAGAACGCGATTCTGGTGAACAGCACCGAAGTACACACGGAAGGGGACCTGGACCTCTTCGCGCAGGCCCTGAAGGAGGTTCTGGCATGAGCAACGAAACCACGCTGATCTTCCAACACTCCCGTCCCGGCCGCAGCGCCACCGCGCAAGCGCCCAAGCCCGTGAGTGAGGACCAACTGTCCGCGATCCCCGCCAGCCTGCGCCGCAAAAACAAACCCGGCCTGCCGGAAGTGGGCGAGCTGGAAGTGGTGCGCCACTACACCAACCTGTCGACCAAGAACTTCGCCATCGACAAGCAGTTCTACCCGCTCGGCTCCTGCACCATGAAATACAACCCGCGCGGCGCCAACCGCGCGGCCATGCTGCCCGGCTTCCTCAACCGGCACCCGCTCGCCCCGGCCAGCCACAGCCAGGGCTACCTGGCCTGTATGTACGAGCTGCAGAACTTCCTCAAGGAAGTCACCGGCATGAAAGGCGTCTCGCTCGCCCCCATGGCCGGCGCCCAGGGTGAATTCGCCGGCGTCGCCATGATCCGCGCTTACCACGAAGCCCGCGGCGACGACGCCCGCACCGAAATCCTGATCCCCGAAGCCGCCCACGGCACCAACCCGGCCACCGCCGTCATGTGCGGCTACAAAGTCCGCGAAGTGCCCGTCGGCAAAGACGGCGACGTGGACCTGGAAGCCCTCAAGGAAGCCTGCGGCCCGCAAACCGCCGGCCTGATGATGACCAACCCGTCCACCTGCGGCGTGTTCGAGCGGCAAATCGAAGCCATCTCCAAAGCCGTCCACGACGCCGGCGGCCTGCTCTACTACGACGGCGCCAACCTCAACGCCATCCTCGGCAAAGTGCGCCCCGGCGACATGGGCTTCGACGTCATCCACATGAACCTGCACAAAACCTTCGCCACCCCCCACGGCGGCGGCGGCCCCGGCGCCGGCCCGGTGGGCGTCTCCCAGCGCCTGCTGGACTACCTGCCCACCCCCATGGCGGGCCTGGATGAAGAGAGTGGCGACTACCACTGGATCGACACCGACACCCTGCCCACCAGCATCGGCCACCTGAGCGCCTTCATGGGCAACGCCGGCGTCCTCCTGCGCGCCTACTTCTACGCCATGGTGCTCGGCCGCGAAGGCATGATCCGCGTCGGCGAATACTCCACCCTCGCCGCCAACTACCTGCTCAAGCGCCTCGAAGCCATCGGCTGCCAGGCCGCCTACCCCGAGCGCCGCGCCAGCCACGAATTCATCCTCACCTTCGCCAAACAGGCCAAGGACAACCACGTCACCGCGCTCGACATCGCCAAGCGCCTGCTCGACTACAACCAGCACGCCCCCACCATCTACTTCCCGCTGCTGGTGCCCGAATGCTTCCTGATCGAGCCCACCGAAACCGAGACCAAGGAAGCCATGGACGACTTCATCGACGCCATGGCCAAGATCCTGGAAGAAGCCAACACCAACCCCGAAACCGTCACCGAAGCGCCGTTCACCCAGCCCGTGCGCCGGCTGGATGAAGTGAAGGCGGCGAAGGAGTTGGATTTGGTTTGGGGTGAGTGATGGTGCGGTTTTAAGGGTTAGTTAGTCGTTACTATTTGAAGGGGCCTTGTCTGGCCCCTTTTTTGTGCCTGCGCGACAAGCATGCATTGGTATTGACTTGTAAAATTAATTGCGTTTTTAATCGGTGCTCTTAGATAGATATTGTGATTGCATTGCATCATCTGGTGCGATTTTCCAGTGAGCATTGATGAATCGAATGCTGAATGCTCCGCGTTGCTGACTATATCGTTCCAATTGGAATCGTTAGTGCGAAAGCAGATATAAACGGTCGATAACCAGATCCATCATCGACACATAGATGCTCGCACTGCAGGCGATCCCCGGTTCGTTAACAGGTCTCGGCGAACGCCTATCCCCACGCACACTCGCGTGACATTAAGATCTGAGGAAAATAATGATAATTTTTAAGTTAGCTACAACCTTTCTGGTTGCCTTCCTTCTGGTCGGTTGCGCAACGCTAGGCCAGCCAAAATTTAACGTGAAAGTAAGCTCGCTGGCGAGCGCGGAGGCCCCACAGAAAAAGACTTACCTCTTATTGCCAGGTAACGAGGGCGTTACGTGGGAAGACCTACAATTTCAGGAATATGCTAGCTACGTCATGAGAATGCTTAACTCCCTAGGGTTCAAGTATGCGGAGTCGAGCAAAAATGCGGAACTTGTCGTTTTTCTATCTTATGGTATTGGTGATCCAGATGAGCATCAATACTCCTATTCGCTGCCCGTTTATGGGAAAACTGGCGTTTCCTCGTCCAGTACTTATGGCACCGCGACAGCTTATGGTAACCACATGACGTATTCGGGGACGACCGTGCATACGCCGAGCTACGGTATTACCGGTTACAACACTTATACCGGAACGCGAACAGTATATTTTCGTTATGTAAATCTGATTGGGTACGATTTTTCAGAATACCAGAGATCGGAGAAGAAAGTTCAACTTTGGAAAACCACAATTACAAGTAGCGGCTCTAGTGGAGACCTTCGCCGAGTTTTTCCTGTGCTTATCGGAGCATCTGGTCAGTACATCGGCAAGAACACGAACCAAGAAGTCAGTGTATCATTACACGAGAACGACCCGTCAGTTAGGTTCGTCAAAGGTGAAACAGAAAAATAATATGAAAATTTATCAGACGTCGATCCGCTGCTTTTTTGAGGCTTTTATGAAAAAGATGTTGCTTGCTAAGGTGTTGATGTTGATTCTGCCTATAATGTCAATTCTCGCTATGGCTGATGCTGGGAACAGCGCGAACAAAAAAGAGAATGGTTATCATGCGAATAGCGTTGATAGATTTGGCGAGAAAATTAATTTGAACAATCAGGCACCTTATAAAAGAAGTCCTGAAAACGCTTCGACCGTTACATGGGCCCTAAACAAAGCTTGGCAAGATACTAAATATGAATGGATGAATCTATTCAGTAATACGCCTGTTTCTGGCGACGGCTATCTGGAAATTATTGGTGATCGAGATGCGCTAAGCGAAGAGTTTTATCCTGGTATATCAGAAACAGAATCCCTTAGGTTAGTGAATAGCTATGATTATACGCAAGAGATGGCGCGCACCGATTCTCACTTTGTAAGTAATATATTGGCCAGTACGGCGAGACTGATTTCGCCTATAATTATTGGATTGTCCTTTCTTTTTTCTATGGTTCTGGTCTTGAGAATCAGGAAGAGCAGGCAGGCTGGGTGTGTCTTTTCGGGGGCAGTTTCTTCTATTTTCGTAGTAGTTTCGGTGGCTATGATAAAGGCTGTGGGCGGCATCTATAACCAGGATTTTTTTATTCAATATCTTGTCGCGGCTGCCATGCTTCCGATGATATTCACTTTTGTCTTTTCTAGGTTGATTCTGCCGAAGCTGCCTGATGCTGTTGGAAACGGCATAAACGGATAAATTCCTTTTAACCTGAACCTGAACCTGAACCTGAACCTGAACCTGAACCGGTGCCGAAGCTTAGATAGGCTAGGAGAGAGTGCAAGATGGATTTCGAAGCCAAGAACAAATTCACTGAACTTAATAGAAGAGTGAAGCTAACTTCGAAGGCCCGTTATAATGCTAGCCGTAGACTGACACTCAAAAATATGCTATCCCAATGGACTTTGGCATTGCTGTCCGTTGCTTTAATACTTATTTCCTTGGTGTCTGCTTCCAAGTTGAGGATTGGGTTTGATCAAGGCTATGTCGATATTATGCAAATTGTGTTTGCGGTCCTTATATTGGCATACTCTCTGCTGTTGGCTACCGGGGACTATTCTGCAAGGTCTGTAAAAATCCATAGGTGTGGAATGGAGCTAGGCAGACTGGCAAGGAAGGTTAGGCCCTTTGAAGGCGTTGAAGATGAAGATAAAAAATACGAAGTTTTTTACAACGAATACTATAACTGCTTGGAGAAGTACGAGAATCATGAGAATGTAGATTACCTAGTCTCTGATTATACTTCTAGAGATTGGTATGGAAAAGGAAGTATAAAAGAGACAAAAGGCGCTTTATTTGTTTTTTATATATCATCTGAGTTTTTATTTAAGCAATGGATGGCTATAAAGATAAAATGGGGTACTGTTTACCCGATCTCACATTATTTTATAAGTATAGCCGGTGTTTATTATTGGCTTTATCTTATGGTAGCGGCGGAAAGCTTTTAGGCTCTATTCATAACAACAGGCACGGGGGTAGCCTTGCCTTTCTGGCCTCGGCGCGAAAGGCCCCGACCTGAGCCGGGGCTAGTTCCTACTGCCTACCCTTCCGAACGATTGATAATCGCCCATCCTCGACGTTTACGGATATGGGGGTATCGATGGTAAATCCTGCCTGTTCAAGCCAGGTGCCCTTAAGAAGAATAAACGGTGTTGTGGGGTTGCCGCTCTCCGGCTTATCTTTCAGGAAGTAGTCGCGGTGGCCTTTGCGGACTTTGAGGTTGCGGTATTTCATGGTCGTGCTCCACTGATAGGTTTGTTTAACGAGTGCCCATTAGGGCGGTCGGGCAGTTAAACACCGCTATCAGACGGCCACGCGCTTTTCCCGAAGGTCTTGTATGGCTACGCGCTACCCGACCATTGACTGGTCGTGGGCACAAAAGTACCGCATTCTATCGGCCGAGACGACCGCTGATAGGGTGTGTTTAAGCACCGGTATCCAGGCTAGTCGTCCCATCGTGGGAGCGCAGTAAGCTGAGGCTGAACTCTCTGTAAGCCATTTGCGCTTCTGTTTGAAAGCATTTCTCTTCAGTACAGGGATATTGATGACCGGCATTGCTGGAATGCTAGATGCGATCTGTCCAGTACCCCGGCTTGCGGGAATGATGGGCGAAAGCAATCACAACGATGACCGACCCGCGGCTCACTGTAACCAGGGAAAAGGGAAAGCGATGCAGAAGTAATCGTTTGGCCCCGCGGCTGCCGGCTTTGCCACCCACGGGAGTCAGCGGCGGATTGGGGCTCTTTAAGAAGGCGCACGGCGTGCGCAAAAGCGTCAACCAGACGAGCGCCAAGTCCCGGGTCTTCTTTTTCGTACCAAGCTACGGATTCCTCCAGCTCTTGGGCAGCTTCCTTGCTGACTTCAATGATCAAGACTAACCCTTTATCCGATCCGGACTCGGATGCGCGCGAGAACGTCTACGACGTCCAGCAGTTGGGCTTTCCCGGCCTCTACTTCATTGATGCGGCGGCAAAGCTCAATGCCCCAGGCTTCGGCAACATCGTCATCGGCGGGGCCGTCCAGGCTGGCTATCAAGTCTCTGGTCAGCTTTGCCCGCTCCGATTCGGAAAGCGCCAGGGCGGCGTCCCTCAGGGCTTCGGGGTCTGTACCCATGCTTCGCTCCATATTTGGTTCTATAGGGTGATGATGCCTTGTGCAGCGCCATTGTGCCCAGTCCCATGTCCTTGCGACATAGCGTGGCTCTAGTGGTGTAAGCTCAGAAGCTGACAATCTCGCGTTTGCGGCGGTGTGCTAACCACTTCGATGCCTCGGCTACCAGGCCGCCTACCCCGAGCGCCGAGCCAGCCACGAATTCATCCTCACCTTGGCCAAACAGACCAAGGACAACCACGGCACCGCGCTCGACATCGCCAAGCGCCTGCTCGACTACAATCAGCAGGCCCCCACCATCTACTTCCCGCTGCTGGTGCCCGAGTGCTTCCTGATCGAGCCCACCGAAACCAAGAAAGCCGTGGACGACTTCATCGACGCCATGACCAAGATCCTGGAAGAAGCCAACACCAACCCGGAAACACCGTTCACCCAGCCGGCGCGCCGGCTGGATGAGGTGAAGGCGGCGAAGGAGTTGGATTTGGTTTGGAGTGAGTGAGAGTGCGCTTCTAAGGGTTAGTTAGTCGTTACTATTCGAAGGGGCCTTTCCTGGCCCCTTTTTGTGCCAGCGCGACAAGCGGATACAAATGTTGACTTGTGACGGTGGTCACGTTTTTACTTTCTCTGGGGGAGAAGACCTGCCCGGGCGAGACGCGCTATCCGTGATAAGCCGCGCTTCATTGTTCGATAAACCCGCTTGCAGCCCTATATATATTAGCCATATAAATCGAGAATAAAGAGGATTTATTAATGACAATTAAAGCTAGCTTTACGGTTGGTGATATTGTGAAACTCAAATCTGGCGGGCCCGAGATGACGGTTCGTGCTGTACCAACAGAGTACGCTAAGCATTATGTCTGCCAGTGGTTTGCTGGTAAGAAACTTGAGCAGGGAAATTTTCCAGGCAACTCTCTCGAATCAGTAGATAGGTCCTAGTCATGGTAGATGCTAATAAAGCGGCCTTGTGGATGCTTTCGAAAATAGAAAGTGATGGCTGCACGTACCAAGAAGATGTGGTCGATTTTCTGGTGCGGGCTGATGCTGAGAGTCTTTTACGCGAGAATGCAGACGGTAATCTTGTGCTAAGCCGAGAAGTCTTGGCTGAATTCAAGAAGCTTACGGCGGCCGATGTAGTATGGGTTAGGGCTGATCGTTATTGGCGCTATCGAGTACCCGAGGACGAACCTGGGCGCGAAGCAAGGGGTTAACAATAACAGGGACGGCGCCGGTTACTGCATTGCTGCGCCTCCATTCCGTGACCGCGCATGCTATTAGCGTTATACGACAATACTAATTTCCGGATAAAGGAGAGTCTTGTGGCTTTAGCAGAGTCTTATACAGTAAAGCACAATGCCTTAGGTACTTTTTTCAACGCTCTTCATGAAGCTGAAGCCCCTGAAAGATTCTCAAACAAGTTTTTGGAGCATCTAGGGTTTACTAGTACAAATGACAGGGCTTTCATTACAATTTTAAAGGATCTAAATTTTTTGGACTCTGATGGGAAGCCGAAGGAAAGATACTACCAGTTTCTGGATAAGTCTCAGTCCGAGAAGATCTTGGCCCAAGCGATTAGAGAGTCCTATTCTGATTTATTTAAGGTAAACAGAAATGCCAATGATCTTTCAGTTAGTGATGTAAAAAACAAGATAAAAGTTATATTAAAGGGGGGTAAGAGTGACAATGTGCTCAATCGAATTTCGAGAACCTTCAATGCTTTGTGTCAATTGGCGGATTTTTCAAGCCCTATAGAAGAGACGCAAGAAAGCATAGTGGACGGTGAGGTTCCAAAGGATGATGCTGCTGTAGATTCAGGTGCTGAAGAAGCTCATCATCAAGGAAACATCAGAGGCAAGAAGATTGGCGTAGGGTCTCTCCAGTATCATATAAATATTGTTCTCCCGGAGAGCAAGAATCAAGAGGTGTACGACGCGATCTTTAAAAGCTTGAGGGAGCACCTTGGCTGATGGATGATCTATACTCTTTTGTGTATCGAGGCGTACTGGCTGAGGCCAGCCTTGATAAGGCTGGCCGCCGTAAAATAAGGGATTTTGGTAAAGAGGAGGAAAATAACCTGGCTAAAGCTCTATCCATGGAAATGCTCGATGGTGATTGCATCGCTAATGCTCAAAGAATGTCAGTTGTATATTCCGCAATTCATGCTTTCGAGAACATGGTCAGAGATATCGTTGTGTCAACTCTAGCTGAGAAGCATGAGGCTGAGTGGTGGAATAAGATTCCTGATCGAATAAGGAAGAAAGTCGCTTCCAGAAAAGAGGAAGAAGCAAAATTTAGATGGCATGGGGCAAGAGGGACAACTGATATAAACTATTGTGATTTTGGAGATCTGTCCTCAATCATCGTGGCAAATTGGGGAGATTTTGAAGAGCTGCTACATAGTTTAGAGTGGTCTAAGGGCATACTAAATACGCTAGAGAAGTCTCGCAACATCGTAATGCACGGCGGAGTAATGGATAAAGAGGATATAGAAAGAGTGGGCGTAAATATTCGGGATTGGGTGCGTCAGGCAGGTTAATGTATGACAAGTAGCGGCACACGGAAAATCACTTGATGCGCTTGTAATTTTCCGGTGAGAGAAGCGTTATAAGGCGCTAGCAGCGGTAAATCGGGTCAAATATCCAAGCCCACATATACCCAAAGAAATGGAACTCCAAATTGACGACATCTAATCGACCTACAAACCAATCTGCTGAAAAATATCCCGCGCCTGAATCGTCGCTGAACTCAGGTGTTAGCTCGTGCCCTTTGTTTGTCAAAGTATAGAAGGCCCCGACGTATGGCCGGGGCGCGATTCTTATCTAGTACTATCCCGAATAATCGACAGGCGCCCATCTTTAACGGATACAGATACCGGTGTATCAATGTTAAATCCAGCTTGTTCCAGCCAAGCGCCCTTGAGAAGAACAAAGGGAATGATTCGATTGCCGCTGTAGGGCACACTTTTCAAAGCGTAATCCCAGTGACCTTTGCGGACTTTCAGCTTTCGCTGTTTCATAGTGTTGCTCCTTGTGCTTACTTCGAATTAAAAGCGATGGTGGTCAGGAGGTTCGAAACAGCCACAAGAACTGCTCTGGGTATTTCCCGAAGGTGTTGTATTCCCCAGACCTCCCGACCCTTACAGGCCGGTTTTCAGGCACAAAAATACCGCGTTTGGTTCGGGTTGCGGTGAGGCCCGCTTGTGGGAGTTTCGACGCTCCTTGTACAAAGTGTAGTTCTGTTTGCGCTACTGTCAACATGTCCAGTGCGCAAGAGCGTCGATAGAGCATTTTTCCTACAGGCTTTTAATCTATTGCTTACCTGGACGTAGTGATTGGTTTCGTTGTTCGCGCGGTTCCTCGCTTCCGCCACCAAACCATCACCCCCGTCACGCTCAACACGATCACCGCCAACCCCAAGACCGTAGCAACAACCCGATAACCCACCCCACCCACCGCCGCAATATGCAGGCTGGTCAGCCAGGTCGTCACCGTATTCCCCGCTGCTTCCCCGGTGGGCAGGTAGTGGCCCAGCAGTGCCCCGTCCGTGGCGTCCACATACACCCAGGTCTCTCCGAACCGTTCGTTCACGTCGCTGCTGGTGCGGGCCATCAGTTTGAGGGCGTTCTTGTGTGGGGTGTAAGCGAAGCGTTCCAGGGCGTGGATTTGCAGGTCGCGATCTTGGGCCAGGGCTTCCAGGTGTCGGCGGGCGGCGCGGTAGCCGGGTTCCCAGCCGATGGGCGGTTGTGCGGCTGGGTTGGCCCGGGTTGGCACGGTGTCGAGCGGGTCTTGCTGGAAGCTGAGCAACAGGCCAGTGGTGGGGCGGTAAACTTGGTCGTAGAGGGTGAGGGCGACGCCGCTCCAGGCAAAGACGAGCAGCAGGGCCCAGGGCCAGAGGCCGCCGGCGCGGTGCAGGTCGAAGGTGCGTTTGTGGCCGCCGGTGCGCCAGCGGATGCGCCAGGCTTTGGCCCAGCGTTTCCAGAAGCGGCGGGGGCGGTGCCGGGCGTCGCGGCGGCGCGGCGGGGGGAAGGTGAGCCAGGCGCCGACGAAGCAGTCGAGGGTCCAGAGCAGGGCGATGAGGCCGAAGATCCAGGTACCAATGGTGCCCAGGGCCAGGGAGTGGTGCAGGCGGTAGACGAAGGGCATCAGGTTGGCGAGGCCCTGGCTCAGGTCGCCCCACAGGCGGCCGCCGAGGATCTGGCCGGTGTAGGGGTTCACGAACACTTCGTCGATGGGTAAGGCCGGCGCGCCCGGTTTGGCGCTGAGGAAGAAGCGCACCGGGCTGTGGGCGTCCGGGGGCGCGAGCATCATCCAGTGGACGTTGGCGTCCGGGTAGGCGTCGTCCACCTGGTCGCGCAGGGCGAAGGGCGAGAGCGGTTCGCTGTGCGCCGCCGGGGGCTCGACCTGCAGCCACTGCGGGTTGATCAGGGCGTCGAGCTCGTAATACCAGACCAGCAGCGCGCCGGTCAGGCCGGCGATGATCAGGAAGCCTGCCATCACCAGCCCGACGTAGCGGTGCAGGAGCACCAGCTTTTTACGCATCAGAACAGGTACTTCACGCGCGCCAGGTAGGTGCGGCCTTCTTCGCGGATCACGCCGTCGAACGAGCCGGGGGAGAAGATCTCCTCGTCGGTGACGTTGTTGAGCAGCAGGTCCAGTTGCAGGGCGTCGGTGACGGCGTAGTAGGCGCCCAGGTCCACGCGGGTGTAGGCGGGCAGGGTGACGCTGTTGTCCGCGTTGGCGGGGCGTTCGTCCACGTAGGCGACGGTGCCGCCCAGGCTCAGGCCGGTGACGGCGTTGAGGTAGTAGCGGCTTTGCAGGGCGGCGGTGTGCAGGGGCACGTTGACGAAGCGGTTGCCTTCCAGGGTGTCGTCGTCGGTGCGCAGCACTTCGGTGTCGGTGTAGCCGTAGCCGGCGCTCAGGTAGAGGTTGCTGGTGGCGTAGCCGTCCACGGTGAGCTCGGCGCCCTGGGAGCGGGCGCGGCCCTGGGCCACTTCGAAGCCGGCGTTGAGCGGGTCGCTGATGGCCATGTTGTCTTTTTCGATGATGAAGCCGGCGGCGTTGATGTTGAGGCGGCCGGCGGTGACGCGCACGCCCGCTTCGTATTGCACGCTCTCTTCCGCGTCCAAGGGCTGGCGGCCGGAGGTGGTGCCCTGTTGGGGCACGAAGGCTTCGTTGCGGCTGGTGTAGAGCGAGGTGCTGTCGGTGAGGTCGTAGACCAGGCCGAGCTGGGTGGTCCAGGCGGTTTCCCCGAGTTCGGCGCGGGTGATGGCGTCGCCGGCCATGAAGTCGGTGGTTTTCTGGGATTGCTCCGCGTCGGTGTAGCGCAGGCCGGCGAGCAGGGTCCACTTCTCGGCGAGGGTGATGCGGTCCTGGACGAAGCCGGCGAGGATGCGGTCGGTCTGGGTGAAGCCGCGGTCGCGGGCTTTGGTGCTGAGATCCATGGGGCCGTAGACCGGTTCGTACAGGTCGATGGGGTCGATCAAGAACACCTGGGTGGGGCGGGTGCTGTCGGATTCGCGGTAGTTCGCGCCGGCGATGAAGCGGTGGGGCATGCCGGCCAGGGTGGCTTCGCCGCTCAGGTCCAGGATCACTTCGTGGTCGGTTTGTTGGGCGTCGTCGCTGGCGAAGATGATGCGGTCGAGGGTGCGGAAGTCCGCGCCCAGGCCGAACGGGGCGTATTCCTGGAACGTCTGGTCGTTGCGGGTGTAGGCGTAGCTCAGGCGGGCGTCGATGGTGTCGGTGACGGCCTGGGTGAGCCGGGTGTTGAGGTAGAGGGAATCCCGCTCGGTGGTGGCGTCTTTCCAGGCGGTGTTGAAGTCGTCGCTGTAGTCGCCGTTGGGGTTGGGCTCGATGGCCCCTTCCGCCGGGGCGCCGCCGGGCAGGGCGGTCCATTCGTTGGCGGAGTAGCTGCCCTCCACGGTCAGGTTGGTGGTGTCGGTGAGGTCCACGGTGACGTTGGGCGCCACGAACAGGCGCTCGTAGCCCCAGTAGTCCATGGAGGCGTTGCTGTCCTGGTGGGCCAGGTTGAGGCGCGCGCGCACCCGGTCGTTGAGCGGGCCGGTCACGTCCAGGGTGGTGCGGTGGTGATCGTAGCTGCCGTATTCGGCGCCCATTTCCGCCTGGTAGTAGTCCAGCGGCTGCTTGGTGACCACGTTGATGGTGCCGCCCGGCTCCATCTGGCCGTACAGCACCGAGGCCGGGCCCTTGAGGATTTCCAGGCGCTCCACGTTGGCGAGGTCGGTGGGGTGGTCGGTCTGGCGGAAGCCCAGGCCGTTGACGGATTCCTCCGCGTTGAAGCCGCGGATCAGGAAGTCGCCAGCGAACATGTCGCGGCCGGAGCCCGAGCGGTTGGCGCTGGGGGTGAGGCGCACCACGTCGCCGACGGTGTCGGCCTGGGCCAGCTCGAAGTTTTCCCGATTGTAGACGCTCACGCTTTGCGGGATGGCTTCCACGGTGTCATTCTTCTGGCGACCGTAGACGGACACCGCTTCCAGGGTGTTGCCGGCTTCCGGCGCCGCTTCCAGCCGGTAGCCGCTGTCCACCCGCACGGCGGTGACGCCGCTGCCGGCCAGCAGCGCGCGCAGGGCTTGCTCCGGCGTGTAGTCGCCGCTCAGCGCCGGGGCCTGCTTGCCGGCCAGCAGCGAGGCGTCGCCGCCGATCGCCAGGCCGGTCTGCCGGGCCAGGTCGATCACCGCCTGGTCCAGCGGCTGGGCTGGCAGGTTGATCGTTTGCGGTGCCTGGGTTTGGGCCTGGGCGGGTTGGATTAACAGTAGAGAGGGTAGCAGCGGGGTCAGCAAGCCGAGCAGCAAAAGCGCCTTGGGCGCGGTGGTTCCGGTGTTCATTCTTTGGCTCCAGCGTGGGTTCGCGGTGTTGTTTTCGCGTGTCTTACCTATGAAGACAAAGCAGGGGAGCCAATCGGGCAGTCTCGCCGCGGAATTTTTTTGTGGGAGCGGGCCCAGCCCGCGAAAGGCAAGCTCTGCTTGCCGGCAGGATTCCAGAGACTTTGTTGGTGCCGCCGTTAGAGAAGGCTCTGGGATCCTGCCGGGTGGCTAGCGCCACCCTTTCGCGAGCAGGCTCGCTCCCACAAAAGAGCCCGCTCCCGCAACAGGGCAACTCGCATAAGTTTTTTATTGGGGGCGGACGGTCACGTACCAGGGCGTTAGGTAGCGCACTTCCAGGTTCAGAGTATCGGCGAGCAGGGCCAGGGCGGCGTCGCTGTCGTTGGCGGGGAGGACGCCGGTGAATCTGCGCGGGCTGTTGGCGAGGGCGTCGTCCAGCGTCAGCAGGCCGGGGCGGTGGCGGGCCAGGCGGTCGACCACGTCGGTGAGCGACGCGTTGCTGAAGGCCAGACGGCCGTCGGCCCAGTCCGGGCGCTGGCGTGGGGCGGCGTCGCGGGCGAGGACACCGTCGCGGTTCAGGTCCGCCTGTTGGCCGGCGCTGAGTGCCAGGCCGTCGCCGCCGTCGCGGGGCGTCACCGACACCCTGGATTCCTGCACCGCCACCCGGGTGAAGCCGTCGTCCAGGCGCACGCTGTATTCGGTGCCCAGGGCGGTGGCGGTGAGGTCGCGGGTGACGACCTGGAAGGGCCGCTCCGGGGCCTTGGCCACGGTGGCCAGCAGCTCACCGCGCACCAGTTCCACGGTGCGGGTGGCGTCGCTGTAGTCCAGGTCGATGGCGCTGCCGCTGTTGAGCACCACCTGGCTACCGTCGGGCAGAGTGAGGGTGCGGATCTCCCCCGCGGCGGTGCGGTAGTCGGCACCCCAGTAGGCCCAGGGCAATTGCGCGCCGGCCAGCACCAGCAAGAGCACGGCGCCCAGGCCGGTGAGTTGCCGGCGCCGTTGACGGCGTCGCGCCTGGGCCGGTTCGGTGGCCTGCCACATACGCTGGATCTGCTCGAGCACCTGACGGCGGCGCGGGTCCTTGGCCTGCCAGGTGTCGCACTCCGCCTGCAGGTGGGGGCGCTCGTCGGCGCCGGCGGTCTGCAGGGCGACCACCCATTCGGCGGCCTGCTGGCGGATGCGGTTCAGCTCGGACACGGCGCCTCCGCCAGGCTGTCGTAGAGGCGCGCGTGGCAGTGGGCGAAGGCCTTGGCCAGGTACTGTTTGACGCTGCTTTCGGAGACCGACAGCCGGCGGGCGATCTGCCGGTAGGTAAGGCCCTCGAGGCGCGCCATCAGGAAGGCGCGGCGGGGCTTCTCGGGCAGCTCGTCCACCAGCAGCCTGAGCACCGTCACCAGCAGGTCGCGGGCGGCGGCAATCTCCGCCGGGCCGCGCTGGTCGCGGGTCTCCACCAGGATGGCCACTTGGCGTAGGGCTTCCTCTTCCACCTGCCGGCGGTGGTGGCGGTTGATCATCAGCCGGCTGGCGATGACCATCAGATAGGCGCGCGGATCGCGCAGCGCCTCCAGCGACTGCTCGCCCAGAATCAGGCGGAGAAAGGTATCCTGGCTCAGGTCCGCCGCGTCCTGCGGGCAGCGCAGCCGCCCGTGCAGCCAGTGCGTCAGCCAGCCGTGATGCGCCGCATACAGTTCGCCCAGTTCCCGTTGGGAACCGGGCAGCAGGGGCTGGCTGTCGGTGGCGGCGCCGGGCATAGGATTCGATTCGCATTTATAATTGAGAGTGATTATCAATTAAAGAATGAGAGGGCGCAACTCGTGCTGCTCAAGGTTGCCGAAAAATGAGCAGGACGAGGCGGACCTTCTCAAAATTGCCCGTTTTTGAGCAGGTCGGATAGCGTCATGCGCTTTTAGCTTTAAAAGGTGTCCGGTTTATTTTGTGACTTGGCGACAAATGTCCACATTTGTTGACTGTGTTGCTCACCGCTTGTAGAAACAGTTAACCGCAAAGAAAGCGGTTAAAAGAATTAAGTGAAGCGAAGCCCGTTTCTTTATGACGGTGTTTTTAACGCTCAAAAGGTATTTGAGTGTTTCATTGCAAGGGAAGGCAGCACGGAAGTCCTTCGAATAAAAGGGGTTATTATGAAAAAGTTCGCTGCTCTCCTGTTTGCTTCAATGATGTTTGTTGGGGTGGCGCAGGCGCACTCTGGTGGAACTGACGATAAGGGCTGTCACGCAGGTTCCAAGCCTTATCACTGTCATTAAAACAATCGGTCATTGCTCCGAGGGGCTGTGTGGTTCTCGGGGCAATATCGGACTAGCGAAGTTGACTCCTTTCCTCAATCAGATCAAATGAAGCGCGGCCGGCGCGGGGTGGCCCGAAGGCCGGGTTGGCGTCTTATGCCCGCCGTGCTGGTCACGGCTGGGTTTTTTACGGGTTTAGTGGTGCTTTTGCCCGCGCCGGAGTGGCAATGGTTTGCCGGCTCCTATGCGCTGATGAGCGCGATCAGCTTTTCACTTTACGGCCTGGATAAGCGGGCCTCGACGCGTGGCGGCTGGCGTACGTCGGAGGCTCGGCTTCATCTTGTCGAGGTGCTAGGCGGCTGGCCCGGCGCCTTGTTGGCGCAACGGCTGTTCCGTCACAAGACCCGCAAGACGTCTTTCCTGGTGGTGTTCTACCTTGCGACAGCGGTCAATCTGGCGGTGCTGGGGTGGCTGCTCTTTGCGGACAACCTGTAAGGATTGCTTACAGGTTCGCAGTGAGGCTAGATGCCGGCCTTTACCCGGCCCGGCTCTCGTCCACATCATCCTTAAGCCAGGCCTTGATCAGGGACTGATAAGGCATATCCCGCTTGTTGGCCTCGATCTTGATGCGATCCAGCAGCGCTTCAGGCAAACGGAGCGAAATTGTCTTCGTTGACGGCTTCAGTTTCGGAAAAGAAGCGGGTTTGGCCTGGCTCCAGTCCACGTAGTCAGAGGAGTCATGGGTTTCCCAGAACGTCCGTTCCTCGGTTTCGGTTTTGAACTCAGGCGTCTTTTTTCGCTTGCTCATAAACAGCCCTCTCTTTGCGGTGCATGTCGCGAGCGGAAATCACCCGAATCAGCGTGCCGCTTTGTCTCAGTGTGAACGTGATGTGCAAGAGTCTCCCATCATCCGTCTTACCAAGGGCGTGAAAACGGGCTTCGGATTGACTGTGTTTGGCATCCTCCAACAGCAGAAGCGGCTCGTTGAAGAAGACTTCTTCCGCTTCGGACTGACCGACGCCATGCTTCTCCGCGCTTTTCCGGAAGTTGCCTTCGTCCCAGTTGAAGCCTGTAACGTGCGCCCAATCGATCATTTTTGTATATTATCACCATATACAAGGCCGTCAATCACACGAGCATGATCATTACTGATCTCTGTAAGGATCACTGACAGGTTCGCCGTGAAGGTTGAGTGGCCTAACCGCCGATAACTATGATGTAATACACTGTAGTTTTTCGCTGAGGATACCGCCATGAGTGTTACCACCGTTCGTCTTCAGGCAGAGGTTGAGCAGCATCTGGAGGCCATCGCCAGCCGCCTTCACCGCAGCAAAGGCTGGGTGATCAACCAGGCGCTCTCGGAGTACATCGAGAAACAGCAGCTTGAGCAAGCGCGTTGGCAGCAGACGCTGGAGGCCATGGAGTCCGCCGCCCAGGGGAAGGTGGTGGATGCCGGCGAGGTGCATGACTGGCTCGCCAGTTGGGGCACCGAGGATGAGCGGGATGCACCGGGGTCGGGACAATGAAACTGGTTTACACGGACGTAGCCATTGAAGATTTGAAACGCCTGAGGGCGTTCATCGCCGTCCACAACCCGCCCGCGGCAACCAGGATAGCGGCGGAGCTGATCGACAGGATCCGCCTGCTGCCTGATTTTCCAGAGATGGGCACGCCGGTTGAACTGGCTCCGGTGCCTGAATCCATCCGCGATATCGTGTTTGGCCGCTATGTGGTTCGCTATTCGGTTCATGCCAGCGCCGTGATTATCCTGCGGGTGTGGCACGGTCTCGAGGGCGAACGATAAGGCGATGGACCTACGCTGAAGCGGCGCTCGGGTGGTTGATGACATAGTTTGGGATTGGATCACGAACAGGGGGGTGCCATGGCCGCGAGCACAGTGGCGTTATGGAGTTGCGGGCTGTTCTTTCTCACCGGCCTGCTGACCGGGGTTTGGAAGTACGTTCAGATCAGCGGCAGTGACAAGGCCCGGGCGCATTACTACGTGGACGTCGCCCACCGGGCCAGCTTGATGTACGCCTTCGCTTGTCTGGTGCTGGAGCGCTTTGCTTCGCTCAGCGTCTGGCCGGAGTGGGTGAATGTGCTGGCGGTGCTGGCGTCGGTGCTGTTCTTTGCGTTGGCGGTGGGCAGCTACATTCTGCACGGCGCGCTCAAGGACACGCGCAACCAGCTGCAGAAACCGCACACGTTCGGTTCCGGGTTCCTGCCGGCGTGGATGATGACCGCTTTCATGTGGGCGCTGGTGGCCGGCGAGATCGGCGGCTTCCTGGTGCTGTTCGCCGGCTTCGCCGCCGCCTAGGCGGCGCTGCCGGTTGCGGCGGTTCGTTCAGTCCCGCCCGGTTGGGGTGACCCGCCAGATCGTATTCGACAGATCATCGGCAATGATCACCGCGCCTTCCGGGTCCACGGTGACGCCTACGGGCCGGCCGCGGGCCTTGCCGTCGTCGCCGAGGAAGCCGGTGGCGAAGTCGACCGGCTCGCCGGCGGGCTGTCCGTTGCGGAACGGCACGAATACCACTTTGTAGCCCACCGGATCGCTGCGGTTCCAACTGCCGTGCTGGCCGACGAAGGCGCCTTCGGCGAACTGCCCGGCCAGGCTTCCATCAGAGAAGTCCACGCCCAGCGCGGCCACATGGGAGCCGAGCGCGTAGTCGGGTTTGATGGCGCTTTCCACTTTCTCCGGCTTCGCCGGCTTCACGCGGGTGTCCACGTTCTGGCCCCAGTAGCTGTAGGGCCAGCCGTAGAAGGCGCCTTCCTGCACCGAGGTCAGGTAGTCCGGCACCAGATTGGGGCCCAACTCGTCGCGTTCGTTGACCACTACCCAGAGCTGGTCGGTGTCCGGGTGGATGGCGAAGGCGGTGGGGTTGCGCAGGCCGCTGGCGTAGGGCTTGTGCCGGCCGCTTTCCGCGTCGATTTGCCAGACCATGGCGCGGTCTTCTTCCACGTCCATGCCGCGTTCGCCGATGTTGCTGTTGGAGCCGATGCCCACATACAGAAACTCGCCGTCCGGGCCGGCGGTCATCGCCTTGGTCCAGTGGTGGTTGATCTTCGCGGGCAGGTCGACCACTTTCTCCGGCGGGCCGCTGGCTTGGGTCTGGCCTTCGCTGTAGTCGAAGCGCACCAGGGCGTCCTGGTTGGCCACGTAAAGCGTGTCGTCGATCAGGGCGAGGCCGTAGGGCGCGTTGAGATTGTCCGCGAACACGCCGCGCTTTTCGTAGCGGCCGTCGCCGTCGGCGTCGCGCAGCAGGGTCAGCCGATTGCCGGGTTTTACCGAGGCCGTGCCTTGTTTTTTGATGTAGCCGGCGAGCACGTCCTTGGGCCGTAGCGCGGGCGCGTTACCGCCGCCGGAGCCTTCCGCCACCAGGATGTCGCCGTTGGGCAGCAACAACATCTGGCGCGGAATCTTGAGATCCGTGGCAATGGCTTCGATGCGGTAACCGTCCGGCACCGTCGGCTTGTCGTCGTCCCAGGCCGCCGGGGCGGAAACGTTCATGTTGGGCAGCAGGCCGCGCTTCGGCTCGGGGAGGTCCGGGTTGGCGCCATGCTGCGAGGCGGGCGGCACGGACCCTTTATCGCCGCCGCAGGCGGTCAGGGCCAGCAGGACGGAAGCGGAGAGTGCGGCGCCCAGGGTGTTGGCGCGCATCGTCTTATTTCGCATGGCTTGCTCCTCCGACACGCAGTCCTGAATAACCGATCCAACTGGCTACCAGCGCCAATAGCGTGGCGGCCAGCGACAGCCAGAGCCCGGCGGGCATCGCCGCCCAGGCGTCCTTGGCGTGTACCAGCGCGTTGATAAAGCCGACCCCGCACATCACCAGCAGCACGATGGCATAGATCGCGTGCCGGGCGGTGCGTGCCGGCCCGCTGAGGGCCCATTCGACCAGCGCCCACAGCAGGGCGAGGCCGCCCACCAGCAGGGCACCGGTGATCAGCCAGGAGGCGAAGTTGGTCCATTGCACTTGGTAGCTGGCGTCGTAGGCCAGGTCGCTGAGCAGGGCGCCCAGAAACAAGGGCAGCGGGAAGGCCAGCAGTATCGCGTGCAGCGGATGAAGCGGCCGCCGATAATCCGTGTTGTGGGTTTCAGCCATGGCGTTTCTCTCAATGGGTGGCGCCGACGTTTGATAATGCCCAGGGCTACCCGTCTTTCGTGGCGAATGCAAACGCCAGAGCCCGGCTTCGACGAATAGACATTGCATTTAAATACTCTTTACAATTCACCCTCGGGTTCTGGGGCGTTGCGACGTAAACGCTAATTACGAATTAAAAGTACAATTCTGTGGGCGTATGTATTTTCGAAGGGTGTTTGGTTTACAGATAGTTTTTCCATCTATTTTTCTCTTTTTCCTATCCCTGGGTGGATGCACTTTAAATACTTATACAACCACGGCGGTTGATAGCATCGGTAAAAGATACGCCGGTGGGTCGGTTAAATTTCCGACCCGGGAAGAAATATCATCAGAAAAAGAGTACTCCGTGGAGATGACGGAATATCGCTATGAGGCCTATCTTAATTCTAGCGGCTTTTCTACTGAAACGTATACGAGGAAAAAAGAGCGGAAAAAGCTCCCTCCAGTTCTGGTTTCGGTGAAGCCTGCGTTTGAAAATAATAAGCCAGTGGAGTCGAAGTGGCAGCAGGACTTCCCGATCGGCGAGGGCTTTACCGTTCGGCTCGAAAAATGCGGGAGCCCCACTCGTCGTCCAAGAGGTTGCGTTCTTACGGTGAAAAAGTTCTACCAAAAATGGTACAGGCTCCCGGTCCAGCCGCTTAAAGCTGCCACAATCCCTTTTGACACAGCGGTTACCATCGGAACCAATGCGGTAACTCTGACGGTGTTGGCGGTTGTCCTGCCTGTGGTGTTGTTATTGCGGTAGGGAAAAGCAGTCCGGCCGCCGGGCGTCCGATGCCACTGGGAGAAATCGATAACGGAGCGAAGGCGCGAAGAGCACGCGCTTCGTCCGTTTTTTGGGGGGATGTGTCAGCGGCGCTTGCGGAGGCGCGGCGCGAGCAGCAGGCCGAGCGCTATCACCAGGGTGGCTGGCAGGCTGCCCCCATTGCTGCGTGCGGGATTCTCCAGTGCTTCGACTGCCCGTTCCATGCGATCCAATTTTCCGTTCAGTGCGTCGATCAGCGCATTTTGGTCCCCGTAGGCGTCCATCCGGGCCACGGTCAGCAGATCGATGTCTTCAAGCGCTTCGGCCAAGTGCACCAGGCGGCGCAGCGTGCTGTCGTTGCCGACACTCACGGTCGCGTCCTGGGCTTGCGCACCGAAACCCAACGCGACGCCGCCGTTGAGGTCCGTGGAGCCGACAGTGAAGCGAAGGCCGTTGCGAACCAACGGTTCTGAAACCGTGGCGCAGTACGGGTCTTCCCAGGGAACGCCTTCTGGAATTGTGCCGTCGACGGTGATCTCCATCTGGTCCTTGAATGACTCGCCGCTGATTGGAATCGTCGTGCCGGTGCGATAGCAGGTGTAGTTCACGGCGGTACCGTCACTGAGACGCTGTACAACGTCATCCGTGGCTTGTTCGATGCCGAAGTAGTCTGTACCGCCGTTACCGATTTCATTGGTGTTCAGGTTCCAGCTATCACCCATCAGGTCCGCAGAGAGATAATAATCGGCGCGGCGAACGGTCACGGTTTCGGTGGGTGAGCCTGTGTCCTGGAGGCGCAGGCGAAGGTTGTTTTCTTTGAGCTCCAGTGGGGACACGGAGAAGGACTGGCCGTTGGTGCAGTCGAACCCGATACAGGTATTGCCTTGCACCGTCAGGTGTTCGGTATAGACCGTATCCGCGCGCACCAGCACGGGCAGAAGACTGAGTAGAAGGATGAAGTACCTCATTGCGCGAGGTCGCCGATGCGGGCGGAGAGATCGGCGATACGCTGTTCCAGGGCCTGGATGCGTTGATCCACATCGGTGGTGTCCACGGAGGCTTTGTAGTCGTCGAACTGGCCAAGGGTGACGGCATCGGTGTCGTCGATGCCATCGGCGACCTGGGTGATGCGCCGCGTGTGGCCGGGGGCCCCCACCGAGATGGCGCCCGCCGCCGGTTCGGCGCCCGCGCCCAGGGCCAGATCTCCGTCCGGGCTGATCTGCAACACCCTGGTACCGCTGTCCACGTTCATGATGAACAGGGCGGCGGGCAGAGACGAGGCGCCGTCGGTGACGCCGATGCGCCAGTCCACCGTAGGGAAAGCGGCACTGATGCTGGTGTCCTGGAACAGCAGTTGCGGTGCGTCACTTTTCAGGCGGAGGGTGTCGTATTCTATCGCCTCGCCCTCTTCACAGCCGCTCCCCAAACAGGCCGACCCTTTCCCAATAAGGTTGTCGGCAATGACTTGATCGGCCGTAGCCGCGCCGCTGCCGGCCAGTAATAGTGCCCCGATTAACATGCTGTATTTAGGTGTCACGGTGATCCCCCGAGAAAATGTTATGAGTATTTTTGTGCCATCCGGCATTATCGGTCGGAGCGCTCAGGTTTGCCATACCCTAATCGGGGGTGGTGGCGGCGGGCCTTGCGTCGCGCGCTACCTGCGGGATAATGCCCCGGCCCCCATCCACCCGTCAGCCGGCTGCTCCCCATGCAAATCAACGTCAATTTCCTCGACAACCTCCGCCTCGAAGCCAAGTTCGACGACTTCACCGTGGTCACCGACCAGCCGATCCGCTACAAGGGCGACGGCTCGGCGCCCAGCCCGTTCGATTACTTCCTGGCGTCGTCGGCGCTGTGCGCGGCCTATTTCGTGCGGGTGTACTGCAAGGCGCGGGACATTCCCACGGACAATATCCGGTTGTCGCAGAACAACATCGTCGACCCGGAGAACCGCTACAACCAGATCTTCAAGATTCAGGTGGAGCTGCCGGAGGATATCTCCGACAAGGACCGCCAGGGCATCCTGCGTTCCATCGACCGCTGCACGGTGAAGAAGGTGGTGCAGACCGGGCCGGAGTTCGAGATCGAGACGATGGAGAATCTGGACGAGGACGCCCAGGCGCTGTTGATGGCCGGCATCGAGGGCGAGGCGCGTACCTTTATCGAGGGCAAGGACCGGCCCTTGGAGGAAACCATCGCCGCCATGTCCGGCATCCTGGCGGACCTGGGCATGAAGATCGAGATCGCCTCTTGGCGCAATATCGTGCCGCACGTGTGGTCGCTGCATATCCGCGACGCGGCCTCGCCCATGTGCTTTACCAACGGCAAGGGCGCCACCAAGGAAAGTGCGCTGTGCTCCGCGCTGGGCGAGTTCATCGAGCGGCTGAGCTGCAACTTCTTCTACAACGACCAGTACTTCGGCGAGGAGATCGCCAACAGCGCCTTCGTGCATTACCCCAACGAGCAGTGGTTCCAGCCGGGCCCCAACGATGAATTGCCCGAAGAGATTCTGGACGCGCATTGTCGGGCGATCTACGACCCCGAGCGCGAGCTGGGCGGCTCCAATCTGATCGACACCAATTCCGGCAACGAGGCGCGCGGCATCTGCTCGCTGCCGTTTGAGCGCCGCTCCGACGGCGAGACGGTGTGGTTCCCGTCCAATCTGATCGAGAACCTCTACCTGAGCAACGGCATGAGCGCGGGCAACACGCTGGCCGAGGCGCAGGTACAGTGCCTGTCGGAGATCTTCGAGCGGGCGGTGAAGAAGCAGATCATCGAGGAAGAGCTGGCGCTGCCGGACGTTCCGGAAGCGGTGCTGGCGCAGTACCCGAATCTGGTGGAAGGCGTCGCGGCGCTGGAAGCTCAGGGCTTCCCGGTGCTGGTGAAGGACGCGTCCCTGGGTGGGCAATTCCCGGTGGCCTGCGTGGCGCTGATGAACCCGCGCACCGGCGGTGTGTTCGTGTCGTTCGGCGCCCACCCGAGCCTGGCGGTGGCGTTGGAGCGCAGCCTCACCGAGCTGCTGCAGGGTCGCAGTTTCGAGAATCTCAACGACGTGCCTTTGCCCACCTTTAACAGTCTGGCGGTGAGCGAGCCTAATAACTTCGTGGAGCACTTTATCGACTCCACCGGGGTGGTGTCCTGGCGTTTCTTCAGCGACAACGCCGATTACGATTTCCACGAATGGGACTTTTCCGGAAGCACCAAAGAGGAAGCGGATAACCTGTTCGGCATCCTCGAAGACCTGGGCAAGGAGGTCTACATGGCCGTGCATGAGGACCTGGGCGCGCCGGTGTGCCGCATTCTGGTACCGGGCTATTCCGAGGTGTATCCAGTGGAAGACCTGGTGTGGGACAACACCAACAAGGCGCTGGATTACCGCGAGGATATTCTCAACCTGCACGCCCTGGACGACGACCAGCTTGCCGATCTGGTCGAGCATCTGGAAGAAAGCCAGATCGACGACTACACCGACATCATCACGCTGATCGGCATAGAGTTCGACGAGAACACCGTCTGGGGCCAGCTTACCGTGCTGGAGCTGAAACTGCTGATCAACCTGGCGCTGGGCCAGCACGACGAAGCCCTGGAGCGCGTGGAAGCCTTCCTGCAATTCAACGACAACACCGTCGAGCGCAACCTGTTCTACCGCGCCGTGAGCGCCGTGCTGGAGATCATTCTGGACGACGAGCTGGAACTGGACGACTACCTGCGCAACCTGCGCCGGATGTATGGTGACGACACCATGGATGCCGTGATCGGCTCCGTGGAAGGCGCGGTCCGCTTCCACGGCCTCACGCCCACCAACACGCGCCTGGACGGCCTGGAAAAACACCAGCGCCTGATCAAGAGCTACAAGAAGCTGCACGCCGCCCGCGCAGCGAAGGCCGGGATTAATCTGGCTGGCTAATCGGCTTGGCTTGAGCCACTCAGGAAAGGTGTTCGTTGGGCATCATGCGCTTCTGCAGAATGCGCACGATGTGCACGGCGCCGCCTTCCGTCAGATAGAAAATCAGATGGCTGCCTTGGGGCTGCTGCCGGTAGCCAGCGCGCACATCCTCGCAGGGTCGCCCCAGCTCCGGCTGCTTGGCGAGCCGGTGAAAAGCCTGGTCGAAGGCGAGCACATACTGATTACGTTGCTCGCGCCCCCAGCGACGTTCCGTGTACTGGGCGATGGCGCGTAGATCCGCTTTGGCCTTCCTGGAAAGCGTAAAGGTGGGCATCAGGTGGCGCCTTCCCGGTCCAGTTCCTCAATAAAGCTGTCGTAATCGTAGTCGGCGACCCCGCTACTTTCGCCGTCCTGGAGCATTTTCCGGAGTGTGCCGAGACGGGTCTCCGAGTCCTCAAGCAGGCGCAGCCCTGCCCGGACCACCTCGCTGGTGGAACTGTAGCGTCCGCTGTTCAGCTGCTCCGCGACGAAGGTGTCGAAATGCTCGCCGAGGCTGATGCTGGTGTTTTTTGGCATGGTGCACCTCGAAAGTACCAATAATTGGTATTATTTTGCCCCCGAGCCGGGCCTGGCGCAAGATGGCGACACTCCAGCGAGGCCGGGAGCAGGCGCGGCGCCCGGATCACGTTAGGATGGAGCAAACAGGAGAAATAACTATGGCAGCGCCCCTGATCCCAATCCTCAAAGCCGTCGCACCCTACGTGGCCCAGATCGCCACGATCGCGATACCCGCCTTTACGTCCCGCTCCGCCGAGACCGGCCAGGCCGATCCGGTGGTGGCGAAGCAGATCCAGGAGTTGCAGGAAGCCGCCACCCACAACGCGGAAGCCGTGCAGGTGCTGGCGGACAAACTCCAGCAGGCTCTGGATGGCATGGAACTGGCGGCCAGGGAGTCGGAGGCCCGGTTCGCCAAGTACCGGCTCGCCCTAGCCGCCGTGCTGGTGGTCTCCGGCGCTTCTCTCGCGGTCAGCGTCTTTCTGTTCTTTACCTTCTATTACGGCTGAAAGCACGCCTGAACTTTTCGTGCCTCCGCTGCCGCCACCCCTGCCGCTTCCGCGTGAGCCGGCCAGTTTTCCAGTGCTGCCATGACTTGGTTGGCGATATCGGCCACATCGGGCTTCGGGATGCCGAAGATTCTGCCCTCCCGCAGGGTCTCCGACGGCCGGGGTGGGTCGGGGCGGTATTGGTAGCCCGCGGCGTGGTATTCGCCCCTGGCGAGGCTCGGAACCAGGTCGTAGGCCGGCGCCAGTTGGTAGCCGTTACCACGATGGATCAGGCTGAAATTCCGTTCGTGGTCGTCGGTATTGTTGATGGCGCGGTTGAACAGCATCAGCCGAAGGAGCTGCCGGAGGTCCTGTTCGATGTGGATGGAATGGCGGCGTAGTAGATCGCAGACGTCGTCGTAGCGAAACGCCCGCCCCGGGTCCCGTTGTGTCGCGGCCTCCTTGAGCAGGCCGTTGGCGCTAATCAGGTGGTGCCGTGCTGTGGCCGTGGTGTCGAACCGGTCGAGCAGCAGTACTTCCCGGCCATTGATGGCGGTTAGGATCCGTCCTTCGCCGGCTTCTATCCCGGCGGTGCGGGCCATGCGCAGGCACGCCAGCTCGATCCGGGCGTTGTTGTAGTCGTCCTGGCTGGCGCGATTGAATTTCGCCAGGTAACGGCCGGCCTCATCGTAGAGCAGCGCCTTGGGCCGCGCACCGCCCACCCCGGTGCCGGCATTGGCCAGGTGGAGCAGGCTCATCTCGTCCACATCCACGGTCTGAAAATCCACGCGATCGATGCTTTGCGCGGCCTGTTCCGCCGCCGTCAGCACCTCCATCGGCGAACCGAAATCGAAACGGGGGGCGGCGCCGCGCTCCATCAGACACAGGGCGCCTATCCGGCTTTGGCTCAGCATCGACAAGGTATCGATCACGCCGTTGGCGTTCAGGCGGCGACCGTCCCGGTAAAGCGCAAGTTTGGTGAGCACGCGGCGGCCCCAGCCGTCGGGCAGGTAATCATCGATGAACGCCGGCGCGGCGGCGTGGCAGCTCAGCACTGTCTCGCCACTGCTTAACGGCAGTTGCACCGGGTCGATCGCGAAGGCTCCGGGCGTGGCCAGGTAGTCGGGGCGGTAGCGGAACCCTACTTGCCGCAGGGAAGCGTCCTCCTCGACCAGCACCACATCGGCGGCATGGACGATGCCCAGGGCCGGCGTGTTGAGGTACAGGTCCAGGCGCTTAATCATCAAACAGACTCTTACGGGGTTGGAGCAGGTTCAGAAAAGGCTCGGCCAGGCCGAGCACTTCGGCGGCCCGGTAGTACTTACCGATCGACACGGCGAGGTCGCCTTTCTCCATGCGTTGGAGCGTGGCGCGGCCTACGCCGATGCGCAAGGCAAAGGCCTGGAGGTTGTCGTTGGGGAAGACCTGCTTGCGGGCGGCGCGCAGGTTCTTTCCCAGCACATCAAGACGGTCGGATTGGCTCATGGCGAACAGTTTATACCCATATATGAGTATTTAAAGCCATTAACAGCTATTTGTACTCATTCATGGGTAAGTATTGCCGGCTAGCGGTTCGCTTTCGGTCTCCGGATTGCCCTGGTTCGTTGCAGTCGATACTATGAATCGCAAATGCAATGCAGGAAATGCCCCATGAAAACCGCGACCATTCCCCCTCTGCGCGTGACACCCGACCTCCGCCGCGACGCGGAAAGTGTGCTCCAGGAAGGGGAGAGCCTGAGCAGCTTCGTTGAGGAGGCGCTTCGCCGCCAGGTGGAGCACCGTAAATCGCGACAAGCGTTCATAGAACGTGGGCTCGCCTCGCGTGACCATGCCAAAGCCACCGGGGAGTACGCTTCCAAAGAGGAAGTGATGGATTCCCTGAGCGGTATTCTGCGGGTGGCCGAAGACTGACGATGGGTTTCCGTGTCCGCTTTACGCTTGACGCCAAGTCGGATTTGGAGCGGCTTTACGGCTTTTTGGTGGAGCAGGACCCGGTGGCGGCGAAACGGGCTCTCGCGGTGATTGATCGGGCCTGGACCGTTCTTGAGGACTTTCCTTTTTCCTGCCGCAAGGTCTCGCCAGCCACTCCCTTCCTGCGCGAGCTGGTTATTTCGTTTGGCGACGCCGGCTACGTGGCTTTATTCGAGATCGAAAACGAGCGCACCGTAACCGTGCTGGCGGTACGGCATCAGCGCGAGGACGATTATCTTTAGGGTCGTTCACAGCTCTTCTTTTTTACCCGCCTTGAATCAATGTAATCTTCGTGAGGCATTAAAGCCGGTAATGACTTACAAAGGTGACATTAGTCGGCGAGGAGCAGAGCATGAATACCAATCTTGAGCATCAAGGCGCCTGCCTGTGTGGTGCCGTCAGCATTATCGCAAAGCCCAAGACCGATACTGTGGTCGTCTGCCACTGCAAAATGTGCCGCCAATGGGGCGGCGGCCCCATGTTCGCCGCCGAGTGCGAGCAGGCCGTCACCTTCGAAGGCGAGGAGCACATCGCGCGGTTCCAATCGTCGGCGTTCGCCGAACGTGGATTCTGCAGGATCTGCGGCACGCATCTCTTCTTTCGTTACATCGAAGAAAACCACTACGCCCTCCCCGTCGGGCTTCTGGATGACAGCGAAGCCTGGACGCTTACCGGGCAGATCTTCATCGACCGGAAGCCCTCGTTCTTTTCGTTCGCGGAGAAAACGGAGAACCTGACCGAGGACGAGGTTTTCAATCAATAGCCCCTTCGGTTCGGCCCCGGCTGTCAGCAGGGCCGAACCGAATTTGGCTGTCGAGCTTGGTTACGCCCGCGCCGGCTCCGGTGGCAGGGTGCCGCCCGGGAACGCCAGCCGCAGGTTCTTCAGCCAGGTGGTGCCGAATTGCCGCCACAACGGCGCGGAGTTGTACGGCAGGCCGTAGCGATCCGCCATGGCTTTAACGCGCGGCGCCACTTCCGGGTAGCGGTTGCTGCACAGATCCGGGAACAGGTGATGTTCGATCTGGTGGCTCAGGTTGCCGGACATTACATGGAACAGCGGGCCGCCGGTGATGTTGGCGGAGCCGAGCAGTTGGCGGATGTACCACTGGCCGCGGGATTCGCCTTCCACCTGCTCCTCGGTGAAGTTGTAGACGTCGGCGGGGAAGTGCCCGCAGAAAATAATCACGAACGCCCAGATATTGCGGATGATGTTGGCGACGAAGTTGGCGCCGGCCACCAGCAGGAACACGGTGAGCGGGGATTCCGGCACGTAGAAGGAAATCGGGATCGATACCAGCGCCGCCAGGCCCGGCCACATGATGTAATCCTTGCGTACCTGGCCCCAGATTTTCTGACCGATGTGTTTCATCAACGGCAGGATTTCCTTGGGCTTTTTCTTGCGCTCGCCGACGTCGATGATTGCTTGCTCGTGCAAGGATACGCCCTCTTCGAACAGCAGCATCAGCAGCACGAAGTACACCGGCTGCAGCAGGTAGGCAGGCTTCCAGGGCTGCATCGGGGTGACACGCATGATGCCGTAGCCGACGTCCAGATCCTTCTCAAGCACATTGGTCCAGGTGTGATGCACCACGTTGTGCGAGTACATCCAGCGGTCTGACGGGCTCATGTTATCCCACTCCCAGGTGTTGGACTGGATCTCCGGGTCTTTCATCCAGTCCCACTGGGCGTGCAGCACGTTGTGGGCGATCTCCATGTTTTCCAGAATCTTGGCGACGCCGAGCATGATCACGCCCAGCGCCATCACCAGCAGCGTGGTGCCCCAGCCGGCGAGGGCGTGGGGCCAGGCGGGCAGCAGGAACAGGCTGGCGTAAATCACCAGCCGGCCGAACAGCGCCATGCTGCGTTGAATGCGGATCAGACGCAGGATGTAGAGCCGGTCTTTTTCGCCCCGGGAGGCCAGGGTCTCGTGATAGATGGCGTCCATCTCGCGGCCGAACTCGTCGATTTGTTCTTCCGTGAGATCCACGGGTAAACCTTGTCGCTTACTCATAATGACCTCCTAGATGTCCAGTTCGCAGTCGCCGGCGGTGGCGCACACGCAGACTTGCACGATGGCGCCGGGCTCGTTGATGAATTCGCCGTTGCGCAGATCGCGCACGCAGCCGGATTTGAGTGTCGTGTTGCAGGTGTGGCAGATACCCATGCGGCAGCCGTGGGGCGGGTTGAGCCCGGCGTCCTCGGCGATGCGCAGCAGGTTGGTCTGGCCGTCCGCGTCCACGTCCAGCTCGCTTTGCGCGAAGCGGACCTTACCGCCGGCGGCGTCGTCGGGGATCGGCGCCAGTTCGGCGCGGAACCGTTCGATGTGCAGGCGGTTGGACAGGCCGGCCTCTTCCCAGGTTTGTTCCAGGGCGGCCAGCAGGCCTGGCGGGCCGCAGGCGTAGCAGTCGCGCTCGCGCCAGTCCGGGCAGATCTGCTCCAGTTTTTCGCGGCTGAAGTAAGCGGCGTTGTCGTCTTCTTTCTGGGTGTGCACTTCGTGCAGGTGGTAATGGCGCTGCGCGGCATCCAGCTTGCGCAGCTCTTTCCCGAAGATGGTGTCGAACTCGTGCGGCGCGTAGTGGATGTGCACCGTGTCCGGCAGGCGCTGCTGGGCGATCAGGCTGCGCAGCATGCTCATGGCCGGCGTAATGCCGCTGCCGGCGGTGATGAACAGCGGCTGGATCGGCGAGGCGTCCGGCAGGTAAAAATCGCCCTGGGGCAGGCCCACCGGAATATGGTCGCCGACTTTCAGGTTGCGCACGATATGGTGCGACAGGCGACCGCCATCAATTTTTTTGACGGTGATGGTAAAACGACCGTCGTCCCGCTCCGGTGGTGATGAAATCGTATAGGTGCGGGTGTAGTGCCGCCCGTCCACCGGAATGCCCACGCGGATATGCTGACCGGGGCGGTGCAGCCGCCAGTTGGCGCCGGGCTGCAAGGTAATGGTGCGGCAATCCTTGGTTTCGTCCCACACGTCCACTACCCGCGCGTGCATACGGTGGGTGGTCCACAGCGGGTTCATCAGCTCCACATAATGGGAGGTGCGCAGCGGGTAGGCGAACATATCGGTGATCGCCGCCAGCCTGGCCAGCCAGCCTCTCTGCGGTTTGGGTTCCTGCGCCTGGGTCATTGCCTGGGCTCCTGTGCTCGCTGTTATTCTGTTGTTTGTGTACAGGTGTTCACGTTAACTCAGGTCGGCATGGTTTGGGAAGAGGGCAATTTTGTGCAAATGTTGCACAGTATTACGAAGGGTAGGGTGAAAGAGTTCTGTCCGGTATGTTGTACAACTTATGCCGCCGACTATACTTGTACCACTTACTGTACATGGCGGAGACCCCATGAAGATTATTTCCTTTACCGAGGCGCGCAACAGCTTAAAAGCCGTGCTTGATGGCGTGACGAATGACGCGGATACCACGGTCATTACCCGCCGCGATGCCGAAGACGCGGTGGTCATGTCGCTGGATTACTACAACAGCCTGATGGAAACCGTGCACTTGCTGCGCTCCCCGGCGAACGCCGAACACCTCAACAAGTCCATCGCTCAATACAAAGCCGGCAACACCTCCGAGCGCGAGCTGATGGATGACTAGCCGCTTACTCTGCTGGACCGACGAAGCCTGGGCGGATTATGTCTATTGGCAAGGCCGGGACAAGAAGACGCTACGGCGCATCAATAAGCTGATCGCCGACGTAAAGCGATCACCCTTCGAGGGTATCGGCAAGCCCGAACCTCTGAAGGAAAATCTGGCCGGCTTCGGGTCCCGCCGGATCGACGAGACCAACCGCCTGGTCTACGCGGTGGAAGATGCCGCCATTACCGTGATTTCCTGCCGTTATCATTATTGATGAAATCTTGATGCGTGGTTGTTTATGCCAAAAGCAAAGCTAAAAGATCTGGTCGAAGCGCTGGAGATGCAAGGCCTTGAGATCACCTCTTATGTAAACACTCAAACGGGGGAGGTGGTCACCCTCACCGATGAGGAATTGACTTTCGCCGACGACGATGAGTCTCTTGAAGACCTGCCAGAGTGGATGGCCGAAGCCAGGAGGTTAGCTAAAGACGTGCTCCAATCCGGAGATTACCTGGCGTTGCCGGATCAATGGGAACTCCATGAATATCGGATTATATCGGACTTCTGCTGGGCGCAGGCCGATGACAAAATTCGAGAGCGCCTCCTTGAAGCGATTAAAGGCAAGGGCGCGTTCCGGCGTTTCAAGGACAGGGCGTCCGATCTTGGCGTGATTGATCAGTGGTTCGAGTATCGTTATGCGCGGTTTGAAGCGTTCATGGTCGAATGGTGTAAAGAAAGCGGCGTTGAATATGAGTAATGTGGACGCGCTTCGTTACCCTTGCTCCCAAGGGTTAATCAGCACCACCTCCATGTTTTCAAAATCCTTGGTATTGCGTGTGGCGAGGGCGGCCCGATGGGCCTGGCAAATGGCCGCGATTTGACCGTCCGCCATAGCAACGGGCCGGCCGCGGCTTTCCAAAGCGCTCATTTGCCGGGCGTAAAAGCTGGCGGCGACGGCGTCGAAGGAAAGCAGCCGTCCGGCGAATTCCTGATCGAACATATCGGCGGCCAGCACGGCCAGGGTGTCACGGCGCCGGCCGGCGGGCAGGCGCTCAATGCCGAACAGGATTTCCGCCACGGTGATGGCGGTGGTGGCCACGTCGCCCGGGTTTTGCCGGTCGAGCCAGGCCACCACCGCCGGGTCTGGCGCCGGGCGCATCAGCTCGGATAAGACGTTGGTGTCCAGGACGATCACGGTTCCAGGTCCGCCGCCCGTGGCGGGTCACGGCGGTCGGGCAGCTCAAGTTCCTGGCCATCGTAGGGGGCAAACCGCTCGCGGATACGGCTGCCCAGACCGCCCTCGACGGGCTGGTTCAGCGCCCGGCGCAGGATTTGGCGTACTTCTTCCTCCATGGAATGCCCATGACGGGCGGCCTCCAGGCGCAGCCGCTGTTTGAGTTCATCGTCCAGATTGCGGACTGTCAGGGTGTTCATCGCGTTCTCCAGTAATATGACAGCAATGCTAGCACTGGATGCGATGTTGGCATAGTAGTAGGACTACGCCGTCATACAGGAGGCCGCCCAGGCCGAGAGATACAGCCCTGAACCAAACACCGTATGCGTGATCAAGCTCTGCACCCGCGCGGCTGTGGGATTGGCAGTTTTGGAGGCGGCAATGCCGGCGCCTAGAGCGGGCTGCATGAGAAAAAACGGCGCGACGACCGTGCCGATGCCCACGGCGAGTGCCGGGCCGGGTGTGGGTCGGGTCGCCCATTCCTCGCCGAACAGGGCGATAAGAAGCCCGGCGAAGGCGATGCCGGTGGCGTAGTGTGCCGCCCAGCCGATCAAGCGTTCGCCCCGTTTCGCCGGCGCGGCGGCGATGGCGTCGTGGCGAAAACGGCCTTGCGGCATGTGCGCGATCCAGCGCCCGACCAGCCCGTAATCGAGCCCTTTGCCGTCGAACAGTGATTTGCGCAGCCACCCCCACAGATCCATTATTGCGGTGGCCCCTACTCCGATAAAACAGATAAGCGCGAACAGAGTCATGGTGTCTTCCAGTCGGTGTCTTCGTTGGGCGATGAAGACAGCTTGCTACTTAAAGTCGACTTGAGGTCAAGGACTATGGATATTTCCGAGGTGGTGCGTCGTTCCGGCCTGCCGGCATCCACGTTGCGTTTCTATGAACAGAAAGGGCTGATCGCCTCGGTGGGCCGGCGTGGCCTGCACCGGGTGTTCGCCGCCGGCGTGCTGGAGCAGCTTTCGTTGATTGCGCTGGGCCGCGCGGCCGGATTCTCCCTGAATGAAATCGCCGCCATGTTCGGTGCCGACGGGCGCCCCCGGATTGAGCGGCAACGGTTGCTGGAGAAAGCCGACGAGCTGGATCAATCCATCAAACAGATGACCGCGATGCGGGACGGGCTGCGCCACGCCGCGGCCTGCCCGGCGCCCAGCCATTTGGAGTGTCCGAAGTTCCGGCGTTTGATGGGGCTGGCGGGCGCCGGGGCGATCGGCGGACGACGAAACGGAACGTCCGCGAAAAAGTAGACTCCCCGGGTGTCGAAGCCGGGACATGTCGTTCGACCAGCTTTCGACGCCCGTTGCAGGGCACCTTTCGACTGCCAGCAGGAACCGAACCATGTCCCGAATGATCTTTGTCAATCTGCCCGTCGCTGATCTCGCCGCTTCCATGGCGTTCTACCAGGCGCTGGGATTCGAAAATAACCCTCAGTTCACCGACGACACCGCCGCCTGCATGGTGTGGAGCGAGAGCATCTTCGTGATGCTGCTCACCCACGATAAATGGCGCACCTTCACCGACCGCCCGATCCCGCCGGCCACCGCCAGCGAAGTGATGCTGGCCCTCGCCTGTGAGGACCGCGACATGGTGGATCGGCTCAACGACAGCGCGGCCGCAAACGGCGGCACGGCGGACATCAACGCCGCCCAGGATCTGGGTTTTATGTACAACCGCAGCCTGGCGGACCCGGACGGCCACGTCTGGGAGATGTTCTGGATGGACCCGACGGCGATGCCGGCAGACGACACCGCAAGCCAGGGTTAACCCGCTCGCTCCGGCAGCGGCACCAGGACCGCGTCACCGATCGCGAACGGTTCCCCGTTCTCATCGTCCCAGTCGCCGAGCGTCGCGCTGGCGAACACCTGTCGCTTGCCGCCTTTCACCACTCGCCCGGTGATCCGGAAGACGCTGGCAACGGCCGGCCGCAAACAACGCACCGAAAACTGCGATGCGGTGACGTTGCCGGCCACCGAGCCGGCGGCGAAGCCGCAGGCGGTGTCGATCAGGCCGCCGATCAAGGCGGCGTGCAGGTGGCCGCTGTACTGGGCGAACTCGTCGCGCCAGCTCAGCCGTAAAATCACCTGCCCCGGCTCGGCGTGCTCCACCTGTAGATCCAGCCATTGGTTGAAGGGAGCCCGAGCGGAGACCTGGCGCAATTGATCGAGCAGAGGGTTACCGCTGTTCATGCCCTATCTCCAGATTGGCGTTGCACTTTGAACACGCCGGTGGCGCGGGCGCAGGGCTGGCCGTCGGCGAGCACGGTGGCGCTGGCGAAACTCAGACTGCGGCCGGCACGGGTGACGTCGGCGCGGAATTCCAGCCACTGACCGACGCGAGCGCTGCCCAGGAAATCCAGGCTCAGATTCACGGTCACCAGGCCTTTCAGCGCCGGAAGCGCGCTGTCTTGCAAATGCGGCAGGCAGCTCAGGCCCATCGCGTTGTCGCACAGGGCGGACAGCAGGCCGCCGTGAACGAAGCCGCGACTGTTGGCATGGGGGTCCCCGGCCCGCAGGCCCAGGCTGATGCCGTTGTCGTGGGAGCGGTGATAAATCGGCTCCCAGGGGTCGGTGAAGCCGCTTTTGCGGGTATGGCGCTGAAAGCCTTCGGGGACGGTGTTCATGGTGGTGCTCCATAGATTTGATATAGACCAGTCTATATAGTTTCGGGAGCAATTCAAACGCTCACGACGGGGCGATCAGCGCGGCCACCTGCTGGCAGGCGTCGTGGATTGGCGTGGCATCTCGCGCCACGCGGGCCTGAATCAGTGCGCCTTCCAGGGCGGAGATGGCCAGCGAGGCGAGGCGTTGGGCGCGGGCGCCGTCCGGGTCGGTGGCATCAATCATGGTCGCCAGAGTCTGCCGCCAGGCAGCGTAGGCCTCGCGGGCGGCGGCGGTGATCGGTTCGGATTGCGGGGTCACCTCCAGCACCGTGGTGGCCAACGGGCAGCCGTCGCGGTAGTTGGAGTCGGCCAGCCAGCCGGCCAGCAGGTCGCCGTAGGCGCGCAGGGCCGTGCCGGGCGCCCTGTGGTCGCGGTGCAGGTCTTCCAGGGTTTGCGTGACCCGCGCGCCGGCGTAGCGCACCGCTTCCGCGCCCAGTTCTTCCTTGCCGCCGGGGAAGTAATGATAGAACGAGCCCTTCGGCGCGCCGGCGGTTTCCAGGATGTCATTGATGCCGGTGGCCGCGTAGCCGTGCTGTCGGAACAGGGCGGCGGCGCTGCGTACCAGGCGGTCGCGATGTTTGGGGCGGGCTCCCATGGATGGTGGCTCCGGGTTTGAAATTCAGTGGACCAGTCTAGATGGAAAGCGTAGCGGCTGCATGACCCTTCTTTCACGTTGGCTCCACCCTCAGTAACAAAAGCTATCAGCGTATTTGTCACGCTATATTGGCAGGGTAGGGGGGAAGGGAATAAAAGTAGGGTGTAGTAGCGGCCTGACGGCAACCCGAGCGATGACGGCGCGACACAGCGCAATGACTAGCAAGGAGAACAAGCATGTCCGAGAGCAAATGTCCCTTTCAGAACAATAACGTCGCTGGCGGCGGTGTCACCAACCGGGATTGGTGGCCCAACCAGTTACGGCTGGACATCCTGCATCAGCACCCGACGATGTCCAATCCAATGGGCGAGGACTTTGACTACACGGAAGCCTTTAAAAGCCTGGACCTGGCGGCGTTGAAAAAAGACCTTGCCGAGCTGATGACCGACTCCCAGGAATGGTGGCCGGCGGATTTCGGTCACTATGGCCCATTGTTCATCCGCATGGCCTGGCACAGCGCCGGCACCTATCGCATGGGCGATGGCCGTGGCGGTGGCGGCACCGGCACCCAGCGCTTCGCACCGCTCAATAGTTGGCCGGATAACGTCAACCTGGACAAGGCGCGCCGGCTGCTGTGGCCGATCAAGCGCAAGTACGGCAACAAGATTTCCTGGGCCGATCTGATTATTCTCTCCGGCAATGTGGCGTTGGAATCCATGGGCTTTAAGACCTTTGGTTTCGCCGGTGGTCGGGAAGACCTGTACGAACCGGAAGACGATGTCTACTGGGGCTCGGAGTCCGACTGGCTGGGCACCAATCAGCGTTACAGCGGTGAGCGCGACCTGGAAGATCCCCTCGGCGCCACCACCATGGGGCTGATCTACGTGAACCCGGAAGGCCCGGAGGGCGAACCGGACCCGTTGAAAGCGGCCCACGATATTCGCGAAACCTTCGGCCGCATGGCGATGAACGATGAAGAGACCGTGGCATTGATCGCCGGCGGTCACACCTTCGGTAAGGCCCACGGTGCCGGCGACCCGGAAAAAGTAGGTCCGGAGCCGGAAGCCTCGCCAATGGAAATGATGGGCCTGGGCTGGAAAAGCAGCCACGGCAGCGGCATGGGCGACGACACCATGGGCGGCGGTCCGGAAGTAACCTGGACGCAGACGCCTACGCAGTGGAGCCATTACTTTTTCGAGAATTTATTTAAGTTCGAATGGGATCTGGAGAAAAGCCCGGCGGGTGCCTATCAGTGGGTGGCCAAGGACGCCGAGGCGGACATTCCCTACGCCCACGACAGCAGCAAGAAGCGTAAGCCGACCATGCTCACCACCGACTTGTCACTGCGCTTCGACCCGGAGTACGCGAAAATTTCCCAGCGCTTTTACGAGGATCCGGAGGCGTTCGCCGATGCGTTCGCGCGCGCCTGGTACAAGCTCACGCACCGGGATATGGGCCCGATCGAACGTTACCTGGGCCCGGAAGTGCCCCAGGAAGAACTGATCTGGCAGGACCCGGTGCCCAAGGTTGATCATGCGTTGATTGATGCCAAGGACATCGCCGATTTGAAAGCCAGGATCGTTGAATCCGGGCTGAGTGTTCCTGAGACGGTCAAGGCGGCCTGGGCCTCCGCGTCCACCTACCGTGGCTCCGACATGCGTGGCGGCGCCAACGGAGCCCGTGTTCGTCTGGCCCCGCAAAAAGACTGGGACGCCAATGAGCCGCAACAACTGGAAAAGGTGTTGAAGACGCTGGAAGGCATCCAGACGGCGTTCAATAGCGATCAGTCCGGTGGTAAGAAAGTGTCCCTGGCGGACCTGATTGTGCTGGCGGGTTGCGCCGGTGTGGAGAAGGCCGCCGCCAATGCCGGCCACGACGTGACGGTGCCGTTCGCGCCGGGCCGCACGGACGCTTCCCTGGAGCAAACCGACGTGGACTCCTTCAAATACCTGGAGCCGTTCGTGGATGCGGTGCGCAACTACCGCAAGGCCAAGAGCGTGATTCCCGCGGAACAGTTGATGCTCGATCGTACCCAACTGCAAACACTGACCGCGCCGGAGTTGGCGGTGCTGGTGGGCGGCATGCGAAGCATGAGCGCCAACCACGGTGGTTCCCGGCATGGCGTGTTCACCGACCGTCCGGAGTCATTGAACAATGACTTCTTCAAGGTGGTGGTGGATATGGGCATCGAATGGGCGCCCAAGGAGAAAGAGGACGACTTCATCTTCGAAGGTCGTGACCGCGGTAACGGCGAGGTCAAGTGGACCGCCACCCGTTTGGACCTGGTGTTCGGCGCTAACTCGCAGCTGCGAGCGCTGTCCGAGGTGTATGGCGCGGACGACGCGGAGAAGAAGTTCGTCAACGACTTCGTCGCCGCCTGGGACAAGGTGATGAACCTGGGTCGCTTCGATCTGAACTAAACGCCCCACGGAGCGATGTTGTAGGAGCGGGCCCCGCCCGCGAAAGGCCGGCAACGCCGGCCGGCGGGATCCCGGCGCGCTTTCCAGTCGAGGCGCCTCTGGTATCCTGCCGGATGACGACAGGCCGTCATCCTTTCGCGGGCGAGCCCCACTCCTACGTTGCTATTGGGGGAAGAAATGCCAATTCAGGATTCCAACGACCGCTACGGCACGGTAAGCCGGGTATTGCATTGGGGCATGGCGCTGCTGCTGGTTTGGCAGTTTCTCAGTGCCGGGTCCCATGCGCTGCTGTCGGACACCGCCGTGGAGGAATTTTTCTGGGGTACCCACAAGCCTTTGGGTTTCCTGCTGTTTGTTCTGGTTATCCTGCGTGCCCTGTGGGCGCTGATGAACCTGTCGCGGCGTCCACCCTCGGTGAGTGTTGCCGCCAAGCTGGGGCACCTGGCGTTTTATGCGTTCTTATTGGGACTTCCGGCCTTCGCCCTGTTGCGGCAGTACGGCGGCGGAAAACCCTTTGAGCCGTTCGGCATCCCGCTGATGGCGGGCCTTGGTGGCGAGGAAATCGAGTGGATGCAGGTGCCGGCCAATCTGTTCCATGGCTGGGGCGGCTGGTTTTTGCTGGCGATGATCGTCGGGCACATTGTCATGGTGGCGCGCCATCGCAAGGCGGCGGATCAGACCGATGTGCTGCCGCGCATGTGGGGGTGACGCATTATGAGCTTGGATTATCCGGCGATGCTGCGCGTTGCGTTGGACGAAGCGCGGCAGGGGCTTGAGGAAGGCGGCATCCCGATTGGCGCCGCTCTGTTCCGTGCCGACGGCACCCTGCTGGGCGCCGGCCATAACCGCCGCGTGCAGGAGAACGACCCGTCCGTGCACGCGGAGACCGACGCCTTTCGTAAAGCCGGCCGGCAGCGCAACTATCGGGACACGATCATGGTGACCACCCTGGCGCCGTGCTGGTACTGCAGCGGCCTGGCGCGCCAGTTCAAGATCGGCACCGTGGTGGTGGGGGAGTCGCGTACCTTCTCCGGCGGCGTGCAGTGGCTGCGTGACAACGGGGTCACGGTGATCGACCTGGATGATCCGGAAGGCGCGGCGTTAATGGAAGACTTTATCCGCGACCATCCGGATCTTTGGAACGAAGATATCGGTGAAGCCTAGCGGCGGCTTTTGGAATCCAGCGGGGCAACCTTTGCCGGGAGCTTCGCTCCCTTTCGCGGGCGAGGCCCGCTCCCACAAGGCCTGCCCTACAGCCGGCTACCGGTATTTGCGGTTGAGTTTGCGCATGCCGCCGATCCAGCGGTCGTAGTTTTCGGTTTTGTTGCGCATGTATTTCAGCACTTCCTGGTGCGGCAGCACCAGGAAGGTTTCCTGCTCGATGGCTTCCAGGCAGGCCTGGGCCACCGGCTCCGGGTCCATCATGCCGTCCACGCTGGCCACGTGGTCTTCCTTGCCTTTCGTCATGTTGGTGCGCACCGCCTGCGGGCACAGCACCGACACCTTGATGCCGTCGTCGCCGTAGGTGAGCGCGATCCATTCCGCCAGGCCCACGGCGGCGTGCTTGGTGACCGCGTAGGGCGCCGAGCCGATCTGCGACAGCAGGCCAGCGGCGGAGGCGGTATTGAGAAAATAACCGCCGCCGCGTTCGATCATCTTGGGCGCCAAGTGTCGGGCGGCGTAGATGTGCGCCATCACGTTGATGTCCCAGATTTTTTGCCACTGATCATTGGCCACTTCCGGGCCGCCGGGCACGGAGATGCCGGCGTTGGAGCAGAACAGATCAATCGGTCCGACGTCTTTTTCGGTGTCGTCGATCAGCGCTTTGATGTCGCCTTCATTGGACACGTCGACTTTACGAGCGATGCCGTCCACCATCTTCGCGGTCGCTTCAGCGCCATCACCGTCCAGATCCACGCACACGATTTTCTTCGCGCCGGCTTCGGCGAACGCTTGCGCCAAGGCCCGACCAATACCACCGGCCGCGCCGGTCACAACCACGATACGGTTCTTAATTTCCATCACACTTCTCCTATGCTGCTTGTGGGAGCGGGCCCTGCCCGCGAAAGGCCGGTGTAACCGGCCGGCAGGATCCCAGAGACTGTTCTAACGGCGGTACAAACAGCGTCTCTGGTATCCCGCCGGCAAGCAAAGCTTGCCTTTCGCGGGCAGGGCCCGCTCCCACAAGGCCCGCTCCCACAAGGCCGGCTTCCACAAGCCCAGTCTTATGTTCAGCTCCACATGAAGGAGCCGCCGCAGACGGTGAGCGCCTGGCCGGTCATGTAGCGGCTGGCGTCGGAGCCGAGGAACACGGCGAGGCCTTCGAAGTCGTCCGCTTCGCCCAGGCGGCGCAGCGGAATCTGCGAGTTGGCGCGCTTCACCGCTTCCGGGTTGTCCCACAGCGCCTTGGCGAAATCGGTGCGCACCAGGCCCGGGCAAATGGCGTTGGCGCGGATGCCCTTGGGGCCGTATTCCAGCGCCAGGTTGCGCACCAGGCCGATCAGCGCCAGCTTGGAGGCGCCGTACACGCCCAGGGTATCGGACGGTTTAAACGCGCCGACACTGGCGGTGAACATCATCGAGCCGTTGCCTTTTTCGATCATGTCCGGCGCCACCAGACGGGCCAGCCACAGGTTGGCCTGCACGTTCATCTGCATGGTTTTTTCGTAGGCGTCGTCGGGAATCTCGGAGATCGGCCCGTAGTGCACGTTGACGCCGGCGTTGCCGACCAGAATGTCCACCGGCCCGGCGAGCTGGTGGGTTTTCTCCACCAGCGCTTCCAGTTCTTGTTTGCGGCCGGCGTTGGCGGCCACCGCGTGGACGCGCTCCGCGCCCACTGCCTTGTTAATTTCGGCGGCGGTCTCGTCAAGGGTGTCCTGGGTGCGCGCGGAGATCACCACGGTGGCGCCGTGGGCGGCCAGGGCGTGTGCCATGGCCTTGCCCATGCCCTTGGAGGCGCCGGTCATCAGCGCCACCTTGCCGGTCAAATCGAACAGCTTGGTTTCCACCATGGCTTCAGGCTCCGCTCTGGTTGTAACGGTTCACTTCGTTGCGGGCGACCACGTTGTGGTGCACTTCGTCCGGACCGTCGGCGAGACGCAGAGTGCGCTGCTGCATATACATCTCGGACAGCGGCGACCATTGGCTGACACCGGTGGCGCCGTGGATCTGGATCGCCTGGTCGATAATCTGGCAGCACTTCTCCGGCACCATCGCTTTCGCCATGGACACCCAGATGCGTGCTTCCTTGTTGCCCATCACGTCCATCGCCTTGGCGGCTTTCAGCACCACCATGCGCATCGCTTCGATTTCGATGCGGGCACGGGACACGATTTCCATGTTCTTGCCCAGGTTGATGATTTCCTTGCCGAACGCTTCCCGGTTGAGACCGCGCTCGAGAATCAGGTCGAGGGCTTTTTCGGCGGAGCCGATGGAACGCATGCAATGGTGGATACGGCCCGGGCCCAGGCGCAACTGGGAAATTTCGAAGCCGCGGCCTTCGCCCCACAGAATGTTTTCTTTGGGCACGCGCACGTTATCCAGCTTGATGTGCATGTGACCGTGCGGCGCGTGGTCGTGGCCGAATACGCGCATCGGGCCCAGTACGTGCACGCCGGGGGCGTCCATGGGCACCAGAATCTGCGACTGTTGGCGGAAGGTGGGCGCGTCCGGGCTGGTCTTGACCATGCAGATCATGATCTTGCAGCGCGGGTCGCCGGCGCCGGAAATATAGTATTTCTCGCCGTTGATCACCCAGTCGTCGCCGTCCAGCACGGCGCTGGTTTCAATGTTGCGCGCGTCGGAAGAGGCCACCTGCGGTTCGGTCATGCCGAAGCAGGAGCGGATCTCGCCGGCCAGCAGCGGCTTCAGCCATTTCTCTTTTTGTTCCGCGGTGCCGACACGTTCCAGCACCTCCATGTTGCCGGTGTCCGGCGCGGAGCAGTTCAGTGTTTGTGACGCCAGCGGGTTCTTGCCCAGCTCGAAGGCGATGTAGGCGTAGTCCAGGTTGGACAGGCCTTCGCCGGTTTCCGCGTTGGGCAGGAAGAAGTTCCACAGGCCGGCTTCGCGGGCCTTGTTCTTGGCGGTTTCCAGCAGTTCCAGCTGGCCGGGGGCATAGCTGAAGCGCTCGGCGCGGCCTTCGCCCAGGCGGTGGAATTCCTCGGTGATCGGATCCACGTTCTCGCGGATGTGCTTGGCCAGGGCGTCCAGCAGCGGGCGCGCGTCTTCGGACATGGCCAGGTTGTTCAGATCGGTATCGTTACCCATGGGTTTCTACTCCTCGTTGATGGGTGCGCCCGCCTCGGTGTCGGCGGCCAGGCATTGCGCGCGCAAGGCGCGACGGTCGGTTTTGTCGGTGCCACCCCGGGGCAGCGGCTCGCTGCGCAGCCAGAGGCGGTCGGGAATCTTGAAACGGGCCAGATGGCCGGCGAGAAATTCCTTGAGCGCGGCTTCGTCCACGCTGGCGCCGGGTTTAAGGTGCACGCCGGCGCCGACGATTTCGCCCAGGCGTTCGTCGGGAATCGGGAAAACGCCGGCTTCGGCCACGTCCGGGTGACGGTGCAGGGCGCCTTCCACTTCCAGGCAGGCGATGTTCTCACCGCCCCGGATGATGATGCTTTTCTTGCGGTCGACGATGTAGATCAAACCTTCTTCATCCACCCGCGCCAGGTCGCCGGTATAAAGCCAGCCGTCGCGCAATGTCTCCGCGGTCGCCTCGGGCAGATTCAGATAGCAGCGCATGTTGGCGGCGCTTTTCACGGTCAGCTCGCCGACCTCGCCGGTGGGCACCTCAACGCCCTCGGCGTCGACAATGCGCATCGCCTGGAGCGGCGGCGTGAGCCGGCCCGCCGCTTCCGGATGAGCCAGGTAGTCCGGCCCGCCGATCAAGATACCCAGGGCATTGGTTTCGGTCATGCCCCACCCGGAGGCGATGGCGGCGGCGGGGAAGGTCTGCGCCAACTCGCCCACCTGAGCGGCGGGCCGTTTGGCGCCGCCGCCGCCGATCGCCTCCAGGGTGTCCAGCGTTTGCCCAAGACGCACGGCGGCGTCGCGCAGCTCAGCGGACTGGGTGGGAACGCCTGTGAAGCGGGTAACACGCTCTTCTTTGATCAAACGCACCGCTTCTTCCGGGTCCCATTTGTACATCAGCGTGAGTGTGGCGCCGGAGGCCAGCCCCTGCAGGAAGTTGGATTGCAGCGCGGTCACGTGAAACAGCGGCGTCACCACCAGAAACGACGGCGGCTGAATTTGGTCGGGTTCCGGCAGCGGTGGCGGTGGATCGGCCACCAGCGGCGCCATCAGCCGTGCCATCAGCCAGGAGTAGACCGCGGAGATCGCCCCCCGGTGGGTAAGCACCACGCCTTTAGGGTGGCCGGTGGAACCGGACGAATAGAGAATCGCGAAGTCATCGTCGGCGTGAAGGGCCACATCCGGCCAGCGGTCCGCCCGGCCTTTGTCCCGGAGGTCGTCGTAGCGGGGCGCGCCGTCGGCGTCGCGCACCGCGATCAGCGTCAGGGTCTGATCGCCGGCCAAGCGCCGGATTCGCTCGTGGCGTGGACCGTCGGCGAACACCACCCGGGCACCGCAATCCTTGAGGCCGTAGGCCAGCTCTTCCTCCGACCACCAGGCGTTCATGGGCACCGCCACCGCGCCGAGCGCGGCCACCGCCAGAATCAGAATCGGTAATTCCGGATAGTTACGCATGGCGATCGCCACCGGCTCGCCGGGACGCACCCCCCAGTCATCGGCCAGGGCGTTGGCCAGGCGGCGGACTTCGTCGCAAAGCTCGCCGTGGGTCCAGCGTTCGTTGCCGTACACCAGGGCGTCGCGGTCGCCGTAAGCCGGCGCGGCGTCTTCAAGAAGCGCGCGCAGGTGTTCGGGCGCATTGGCGAATACGGGGTAGCGCACACCGCCGATGTCGGCTTCGGTGAGTGCAAAACGGGGGTCGATGTCGGCGATATGCGCCTGGGCTTCTTCGGGCGTCATAGTGCACCGGGCCTCGGGGGGTGAACCCGGGCCGCTGGGCTGAGGCGGGTATCCACTTGTTCTCCTTATTTCGCCGGGCCGGTCATGGCGCTCAGGCACTGCCGGGCGAGGCTGGCTGACACTTGTCAGGATTCAAACTAAGGCGGAGCCCGACGGTAAGTCAAGCCTTGATGACTCCTGGGTCACAGGGAGAAAGTGGATTATGGAACGGTATTTCGCGTGGCAACTGTATGATATTTAAGTGTTTTTATCGGTGTCGAGGTGGAGTTGATCGACCATGGCGCGGACTCCCGCCGCCACCGTTTTGAGGATCACCGTGTCGTCGATCCCCCGGTTGAGCCAGTCGCGCATGGGCGCGAAGGCGGCCAGAAAGACGATCATATTGGCGACCACTTCGGCGCGCGGGTCGTTGGCGGGCAGGCCGGTGCGCGTGCGCAGTTGCTCGGCCAGGGCTTCAAGCACGGCCTCGTCCCGGGCGCGCATGGTCTTGCGGTCCTCGTCGCGGAGATGGGGAATGGAGCGATAGATCAGCAGGGTGCCTTGGCGCTTCTTGGTCCAGACGTCCTGGAAAAACGCCGCCACCTGATCCTCGAACGGCACGTCCGGGTGCCGTTCCAGGCGCTCCGCCAGGGTCGGCACGTCCTGGGCAAACCACAGTTTGTTGAGCAGCCGGCGCAGAATGTCGTTCTTGTTGGCGATGTAATCGTAGATGCTCGCCTGATTGACGCCAGAGCGAGCGCAAATATCGCGGATGGTGGTGGCATCGAAGCCCTTTTCCAGAAACAGCGCCAGAGCGGCGTCGCAGATTTGGTTGCGGCGGGTCTCGGTGAGAGCGCTGTCCTGCACGCCGTCGACCGTGGCTTCCACCAGTTGCTGCTCGCTCTCGATGGCGGCTTTGTGGTTGTGTTCAGGGTCCGCCGGCAAGCGTGTTCTCCACAATCAGGGTCGGTCCGGGAAAGTCGCTCGGACGTTAGCACAGTTGTTTCAGAGGCGGAAGAAAGCGGCCGGCGGGGGGATTCGCGGCACGCCAGGATCGGGCAACAATCCACGGGTTCTGGCCAACAACATGGCTATCTTGCCGCTGCCTTGAGCGTTATGTTGTCATTCTTTGCTTTTAAGCCTTCGTTTGTCTGACCGAGAGAGTAGTTATGAGCGACGACACCTACACGCCTCCGGAAGTCTGGAAATGGGACGCCGAAAGCGGCGGCAAATTCGCCAGCATCAACCGCCCCATCGCCGGCCCCACCCACGACCAGGAGTTGTCGGTGGGCGAGCACCCGCTGCAGCTTTATTCTCTGGCCACGCCCAATGGCGTCAAGGTGACGGTGTTGCTCGAGGAGCTTCTGGAAAAGGGCTTCAAGGGGGCGGAGTACGACGCCTGGCTGGTCCGCATTACCGAAGGCGATCAGTTCGGAAGCGGTTTCGTGGACATCAACCCCAACTCCAAGATTCCGGCCCTGGTGGACCACAGCCAGGATCCATCGGTGCGGGTGTTCGAATCCGGCGCGATTCTGCTCTATCTGGCCGAGAAGTTCGGTGCCTTCCTGCCCACCGATGTGGCCGGGCGCACCGAATGTCTGAACTGGTTGTTCTGGCAGATGGGCGCGGTGCCTTTTCTGGGTGGCGGCTTCGGCCATTTCTACGCCTACGCGCCGGAGAAATACGAATACCCGATCAACCGTTACACCATGGAAGTAAAGCGCCAGCTTGATGTGCTCGACCGCCGCCTGGCGGATAACCGCTTCCTGGCCGGTGACGACTACACCATCGCCGACATGGCGGTCTGGCCCTGGTACGGCGCCCTGGTTACCAACAAGGTGTACGAAGCCGCCGAATTCCTGGAAGCGCATACCTACAAGAACGTGCTGCGCTGGGAAGCGGAAATCGCCGAGCGCCCGGCCGTGCAGCGCGGCCGCATGGTCAACCGCGCCTGGGGCGAGCCCAGCGAGCAGCTGCGCGAGCGCCACGACGCCAGCGATTTCCAATTACGTACCCAGGACAAGCTCGAGGATTCATAGACGCCAGGCCGGTTGGAACGGACGCTGTGGGGGCGGCCCGTGTGGGAGCGCCCCTTGTGGGAGCGGGCCCCGCCCGCGAAAGGGGCGAAGCCCCCACCGCCCCAGAGCGAACGATCACGAAAGGAGGCAACCCATGATCGATTTCGAGAACAAGGGCTTCTTCAAGCTCAAGCAAAACAACGAGTACGCGGACAAAGTCAGCGCGTTGTTGGTGGACGGCGAAGAGATTGTGGATGCCTACAAATCATTCCGCGACGGCGTGGTGTTCACCAATAAGCGCATCATCGCGGTGAACGTGCAGGGCATTACCGGCAGCAAGAAAGACTTCACGTCGATTCCCTACAAAAACATCGAAGCCTATTCGGTGGAAACCTCCGGCACCTTCGATCTGGATTCGGAACTGGAAGTGTACGTTTCTTCTGTAGGCAAGGTGCGGTTTGAGTTCACCGGCAGCACCGCCATCGTCGAGATCTCCAAGTACATTTCCAACAATATTCTTTAGCGGATTTTCTCCAACACCATCAGGTCATCCAGGTAGGTGACCAGATGTTCCAGGTATTCCGGCGACACCTCCTGCAGCGCGGCCAGCGCGCGTGCCACCTGCCGGTGCGCGTTGAGCGGGCCGGCGTCGCCGGGGGTGTGAGTGATGGCATGCTCGATGCGGGCGGCCAGCTGCTGTTTGGCCTGGGCTTCGCGGATCGGCGCCAACGCTTTCAGATCGCGGGGCGCTTCGCCGTCGCCACGCAGCCTGGTCAGCAACGTTGCTAGCGGGGATTTGTACGGCGGCGTAGCTGGATCGCCCTGGCTCTCGTCGTCGCCGGCATCCGTGCGGGCCTGGTAGTCCGCGAGCGCTTGCTCCAGTTTTTTCTGATGTTTTTGCGACGGCGCGCGCTGGCTTTCGGCCAGGCGTGCGGCGAAGCTTTCCAGGTAGGCGAAGCGCACCGGGTCGCGCTGGTGGGCGCCTTCCTGGCGCAGAGCCCGCAGTTGCGCCAGGACGTCACTCATCGCGTGGCTCGGCCTGTTCCGGTGCGCCGGCGGTGGCCTCGGCGCGCGGCACGGTGGTGATTTCCACGCGCCGGTTCTGGGCGCGGGCGGCGCTGTCGGTGTTGGGGGTCACCGGCTGATTATCGCCGAAGGCGGCGGCAAAGATGCGCGCCTCGGGCAGGCCTTGGTCGATCAGAGTGCGGGTGACGGTAAGCGCGCGCTGGGCGGAAAGCCCCCAGTTGTCGGCGTAGCGGGGGTTGCCCTGCTGGATCGGCAGGTCGTCGGTGAAGCCGCTCACCATCAGCAGCTCGTCGTGTTGCGCCAGGTAGGTTTGCAGCGGTTCCACCAGGCTTTCCAGCAGCGCGCGGCCTTCCGGTTGCAGGCGGTCCGCGTTGAGCGCGAACAGCACGCTGCCGTTGATGCCGATGCGGCCGTTCTGGAACGAGATGCGGCCGCTGGCCAGCGGGTCGGCGAGCGCTTCTTCCAGCGCTTGGCGGCGTTGCTGTTCGGCCTGCAGTTTGGCGCGCTCCTGTTCCAGCGACTGGCTCAGCTCCAGCTGAATGCCGATCACCCACACCAGCAGCAACACGAAGATGCCCACCAGCGCCGCCATCAGGTCCGAGAAGATCGCCCACACCGGCGTCGACTGAGCGCCGTCGGAGGCGTCGTGAAGCTCGTCCATCAGGGCGCCTCGTTGTTCTTGAGGGCGGCCAGGGCGTCGATCACTTCCTTCTGCGCACTCAGGCTCAGGTCGATCACCTCACGGGCCTGCTCCACGTAATAGGCGAGCTGTTCGTCGCTGCGCGCGGCGGACTGCTCCAGGGACGTTTCGATGCGTTTCAGGTTATCCAGCAGCTTGCCGTTGGACTCGCTGAACAGGTTCACCGCGGTACCGAAAGCGTCGCCCAGGCTGGCCACTTCGTGGGCGCCGCCGGTGATGTCGGCGGCGGCGTCGTTCAGGCGCGCGGTTTGCGCGTCCACCTGGCCGGCGAAGGTGTCGCTGACCTCCTTGAGCACGCCGCCGGCGTCGCGGATCAGTGTTTCCACCGCGTCGCGCTGCAGGCCGGCCGCCTGTTGCTGGGCGGTGAGCAGGGCGTCCAGCTCGCTCATGATGCGGCGGCGTTCCTCGAGAAGCTCGTTGTCCCGTTCGCTGCTTTGCGCCATTTCCTCGCGCAGGCGGCTGATTACTTCGGCGGCCGCCTTGGGGGTCTCCGAGGCGGTTTCGATCAGCCGCGTCATCGGCGCTTCCAGCGCGGTGCCCAGCTCGGTGAGGTGGCGGGCGGCGGTCGCTTCCAGGTCGGCCAGGCGCTGTGTGGCCGCGTCGCCGCGCGCGGCTTCTTGATCCCGCAGCGCGCTTAACTGCTCGCCGGTGCGGGCGAGCAAGGCGTCCAGGCCTTCGCGCTGCCCTGCCATCAGGCCGCTGGCGGTTTGCTGGAAGCGGTCGTTGTGGCCGCGCAGGGCGTCGTCGAGTTCGGTGACCAGGCGGGCGAGGGTCTGTTGCTGCTGCTCAAGGCCTTCCCGCCAGCCCTCGGCGGTGGCGTCGCCGGCTTCTTGGAAGCGTTCGGTGATGGCGGCAAGGCGTTGCTGATTGTCGGCCTGGGCCTGTTGTTCACCGTCGCGGATCTGCGTCAGGAGTGCTTCGCCATGGGCCTGGAAGCGTTCGTTGTGGTCGTGCAGCGCGGCGGCCACCTTGTCGGTCAGGGCCTGCGCGGTCTGTTGGTGCTCGGCGAGGCCCTCGCGCCAGCTGCGTGCCGCCTGCTCGGTGGTGTGCTCGAAGCGCTCGGAGATCTGGCTCAGCTGGCTTTCGGTGAGCGTGTTGAGGCGCTGGTGGCTTTGCTCCGCCTGGTCGTTGAGGCGTTCCAGGGCCTCGGCGATCACCGGGCGGACGCTTTCCGCCGCCAGCCGGCTGCTGTCCGCCAGGCTGGTGCTCAGGCTGTCGCCGACGGAAGCCGCCAGTTGCCGGTAGTGTTCCGCAGTCTGCTCGTGGAATTGCTTTTGATTGTCGGTGAGCGCGCTGTTGAGCTGGTCGCCCATCTGTTCCAGCCGCGCGGTCAGGGTCCGCAGGCTGTCGACCACGGCGGGGAAGGCGTCGGATTGCGACTGTAGCGCGCGAAACGCCTCCTGCTGCTGATGTTTCAGGGAAAACGCGCGCAAATCGCGGCGCAGCACGGCGTCCAGCTCGCGGCCCACCAGGGTGCGCTCGCGGCGGCTCAGGGTGGCGCCCAGACCCAGCATGGCGGAGGCGGCGACACCGGCGATGGAGGTGCCGAACGCCAGGCTGAGCCCGGCGATGGGCGCCGCCAGCGCGCTCTGCACGGCGGCCAGGTTGTTGCCGCCCTCCAGGGCACTGACCGCGCCCTGCAGGGTGACGATCATGCCGATAAAGGTGCCCAGCAGGCCCAGCATCACCAGCAGGCCAGACAGGTAGGGTGTCAGCATGGGGCCGGGCAGCGGCGTGCTTTCCCCTTCCACGCGCCGGCGCACGGCGCCGCGCAGGGCGGCGGGCAGCTCGGCCAGCCAGCGCTCCAGTGCCTCGGCGTCGGTGGGTGGGGTGTCCAGTTGCCGGGCCAGCTGCGTGCTGTCGGCGCGGAAGCGGCGCAGCTCCAGGAAGCCGAAGCCGTACACGAAGGCGATCAGCAGGGTGGCGGTGAGGGCCACCAGGTTGGTGCCCAGAAAGCCGATGCCCACCCAGGCCACGGTGGCCGCGCCAAGCAGGCATACCAGTACGAATAAAAAGCGTGTCATTGAGGTCCTTGTGGGTTGTGTAGCGCCCGGAGCAAGCCCTGGACCGGCGCCAGCCGGGCGTCCAGTTCCGCCAGCAACATTGTTTTCATTTCCTGGCAGAAGCCGTGCAGCCAGGCGCCTTGCTTCATCCAATCCTCGGGTTCGTGGCCGGGCTCGTCGCTGAGCAGGCTTTGCTGGCGGTCTGGCCAGAGCGCCAGGAAGCGCTTTTCCAGCACCCCGGGCACGGCGCCGAAGCCCTTGCGGGCGTAGCCGGTGAGGGTGGCGTCGAGCACCGCGTCGATGCGCGCCAGCCGCGCCAGGGCGGGGCTGTGGTCGGTGAGCGCGCCGCGCATCTTGAGCCGCAGTGGCGGCACGGCGGCGGCCATTTGTCGCTGCTTGCCCTGGTAGAAGCGCCGGTAGGGCTCGAAGTCCGGCGGCTGCGCCGGGCTCGGGCCGGCTTGCGGCTCCGGCAGGCCGTTGCGGGTGCCGATCCGCTCGGCGGTGACGCTGGCTTCAATGGCATCCCGCTGGCTGTGGCGCAGCTTCTCCAGCTCCGCCCCCAGCCGCTCGGCGGCCTTGCCGTCAGCGCTGAAAGAGCCGTCCCGGGACTCGACGTTGGCGGCGTCCAGCGCCACGGTGTCGGACAGGTCGAACAGCCGCGCCAGCCGTTCGCCGAAGCACGGCAGCGGCGCGCGGGCGGCGCGCACGCCCTGGTCCGCCAGCTGCCGCCTCAGCGCGCTGTTGTTGTTCACGTTGTTGGGCTTGCCGTTGCTCATCGCCGCGCCCTGGTTCGACATCCATGGAATAGAGGGCCCGAGCGCACCGTGGGCGCCGGGAAGCCGCACATTCTAATCAGGAACGGGCAATGATGATAATGGCGGGATGGCGCCGCTCGCTGGCGCCCCGGGTAGGGCGCGGCGGGCAAGCGGCGGCCGGGTTTGCGGGTCAGGAGCCGCGGAAGGCTTCCGGGATGGTCAGTTCGTAGGTGGCGCCGGTGGGCAGCAGCAGTGCGGAGGGCCCGCGTTGGGAGCTGAAGTACAGCCGCGAGCCGTCCGCGGTGAAGGCGGGGCCGGTGAGCTCGCTGCCGCCGCCGGGTATCTGCAGCAGTATCTTGGCGGGTTGGTTGGGCACCATCACCATCAGGCGCATCAGGTCGCCGTCTTCAGCCACGATTACGTCGCCGGCGGGCCCCACGACGATGTTGTCCACGTCGTCGAACGGCGCTTCGCCGCTGCCGATCAGCTGTTCGTTGTCGAACACCACTTCAATCTGGTGGTTGTCGATGTCCAGGGCATAGACCCGGTTATCGCCTTTGCAGGCCAGGAACACCACGGCGCGCAGCGGGTTGGCGCTGCCCGCGATGTCCGGCCGCTGGCCTTCCGGAAGGGTCTGCACCCATAGGCCTTCACCGCCTTTGAAGCGGGTGCCCGGGGCGCCCTGGCCGGTGGCCGCTTCGATCTCGGCACGCACCGTTTCCTGGGCGCGGTGCGGGTCCTGTACTGGCACCCAGCGCACCTTATGCAGGCGGCGGGCCTGGTCCAGGACTTCCTGGTAGGCGCCGTTGGCGAAGCCGTCCACTTCCAGCACTTCCAGCACGCCGTTATCCAGGTCCAGGCCCGGCTGCCCGGTGATCGACGTGACCACACCGGCGGACCGGAAACGGTAGAAACGGCCGTTACCGTTGTCTTCGGAAAGGTACAGGGTGCGGCTGTGCCAGTCCGTCACGGCGGCTTCGTGGTTGAAAATACCCAGTGCCGGATGCGCCCGGGCCAGGGAGGCCGGCCCCAGTGGATGGCACTCGTAGACCTGGCCGTCGGTGGTCTCTTCGCAGGACAACCAGGTGCCCCAGGGCGTGGTGCCGCCGGCGCAGTTGCGGCGGGTATGGCGCAGGATGCGGTAGGCGTCGATGACGGTGCCGTCGCGGTCAAACCGCAGCGCGCCTACGCCGCCGCCGGGGGCAGTTTCACTGTTGGAGACATAGACCCAACCGCCGTCCTCTTCCACCGGGAACACGGCGCCGCCGTCCGGGAAGAGGTGCCAATTGTCCCGCAGCAGGCCGATGAGGTTGGGCAGGCCGGTGACGGGATCTTCCAGGTGCCGGGCCACGCGGCGGATCGAGAACCCCTCGGGGATCAGGATGCCGTCCACATCGCTCTCCACCAGTTCGCCGATGCCGGCCAGCGGGCCCGCTTCCAGCGGCAGCATGGTAGCCGGGGGCATCGGCGGCTCGGGGGTGGGCGGCTCCGGTTCGGACGGCGTGCCCGGCGTCGGCGAGCCGCCGCCCAGGTTGCCGGAGGAAGAGGAGCCGCCGCCGCCGCAGGCGGTAATCACCGCGGCGCCAGCACCGTAGAACATGGCCTGGATCAGTTTGCGTCGGGTCAGGGAGAGGGGGGTCATAAGCCGGTCCGAAGTCAGTAACGACGGACAGGCTGAGCGGCGCTCATGACCGTTCAGTGACGAAAATGGCGTGGTGGCACGTTGGTAACAAAAATCGAACGAAACGGGTCACCACCGAGGGCGGTATGGGCGTTTATTCCACCGCCAGGCCGGCGGGGAAGCGTCGGATTTTCTGGGTCAGGTAAAGCCCCACCAGCAGCGCCACGCAGGTAAAGGCCACCGACAGACGAAAGCCGCCGGTGGCCTCAATCAGCCAGCCGGCGATGGCCGGTCCCAGGAACTGACCGCCGGCGAAAAACACCGTCACGTAGCTGAAGGCGATGGGGATGTAGCGGGGCGCCACCTGGTCGGTGCTAGCGGCCTGGATCATGGTGAATACGCCGTTCACCGCGCAGCCCATCAACAAAAAGTGGGCGAAGAACAGGGCCAGGCTCTGGTCGATCAGCGGCAGCCCCATGGCCACGGTGACCACGGTCATCGCCAGGGTCAGGGCGTTGCCGCGGCCCCACACATCGGACAGCGAGCCCCACAGGGGCCCGGCGGCCACTGACAGCAGGCCGGACATGGCCATCAGCCAGCCGGCGGTGGCTTCGTCGAAGCCGGACTCCACCACATAGCTGACCATGAAAATGGCCTGAATAATGTAGACCATGCCGATGATGCCGTAGATGGTCGCCATGATGATCACGCGGGGGTTGCGGTAGATGCGCCATTTGTCCCCCGGCGCCGGACGGTCCGGATGGTCGTGGGCCACAGGCTCCGGGTCGCGCACCGCGGCCAGAACCAGCACCACGGCCACCGCCGCCAGCGCGGCGAACACGCCCCAGGCGAGCCGCCAGCCGTGCTCGCCGAACTGATTGGAGAGCCAGGGCACCAGCAGGCCGGTGGCGAAAATACCGGCGCCCACGCCGCCGGCCATGCAGCCGATCACCAGACCGCGTTTCTCCGGATACCAGGTAGCCAGCAACGACACCATGGGCGCGAAGCAGAAGGCGGTGCCCAGACCGAGCAGCGCCATCAGACCGACGATCAGCGGATAGTCGCTGGCGGCGGCCAGGCCGGTGAAACCGGCGGTCAGAATCAGCAGGCCGGCGGCCACCGCGTTGCGCGCCCCCCAGCGGCTGGCGGCGATGCCGCCCAGCAACACGAACAGCAGATAGCCGAGCGCGGTGACGGTGCCCAGGGTGCCGGCCTGCCGGTAGCTTAGGCCCAGGTCGTCGCGCATCGGCGGCAGGATCAGACCGTAGGCGAGCCGCGCGAACACGATCGCCACCAGCGACACCAGAATGCCGCCCGCCACCATGATCACGATGTTGGGGCGGTTCGGCGAAGAGGCGGTGGCGGACATAGGCGGCGGATCCTCGGTTTGGGGCGGTTGACGCGGGCGCTACTGTAGCGCACGGCGTGCGCCACACCCAGTGTTTCGTTCCCCGGCCGAGGGCCGTCTGGGGTAGGCTTGGGCTTTTGAATCGGGATCAGCAAGGGGAGTATTGGACGTGGATCAATCACTGTTTGTTCGCGAGGGAGAGACCTTCGTGCCCACCGCCAGCGCTGGCGGACCCTGGAGCCCCAGCCATTTGCACGGCGGCTCGCCCACCGGCCTGTTGGCCCTGTTGATGGAGCAAGCCACCGCGGACACCGGCCTGCGCCTGAGCCGTCTGACAGTGGACCTGTTGCGTCCGGTGCCGGCGGCGCCACTGACGGCGGACCTGACGGTGGTGCGTGCCGGCCGGCGTTTGCGGGTGCTGCAGGCGTCTCTGCTCGCCGACGGTGTCGAGGTGTGCCGGGCCAGCGGGTTGTTTCTGGAGCAGGCCGGGGCCGAGGTGCCCCCGTTTGGACGCTTCGAAAGCGGCGGCCTGGCCCCGCGCGGGGACCGCCCGGTGATGACCCTGGCGGAGGTGGGCGGCGATCGCAAGGGCGGTGGCTGGACGCCCCAGGGGTTGCACACCACCGCCCGCATTTGCGTGCTTGATGGCGTGGCCGGCCAGGGTCAGGGCCGGGTGTGGATGTCCCTGCCCGTGCCGGTGGTCGACGGCGAGCCTTGTTCGCCTCTGGTGCGTGCCGCCACGCTGTCCGATTTTGGCAACGGCATCGCGCAGCTGCGGCTGGCGCCGCAGGTGGGCAGCATCAATTCGGATCTCAGTCTGTACCTGCACCGCGACCCGCGCGGGGAGTGGTTGGGGCTCGACGCCCGCGCCCGCATGCAGGACAACGGCACCGGGCTGGTGGATACCACCCTGTACGACGAGGACGGCCCGGTGGGGCGGGTGCTGCAGGCCACTCTGGCGATGCCCTTGTACGCCGGCGGCTGATTGGCGTTACATTATGATGAAAGGCCATCAGGAGCGACGCCATGGCGACCGGCTGGGCCCCGGAAGGGGCGGTTCAGGATCAGATCGACAGTACCGTGGATTCGGCGGTGCAGCATGCCCGCAGCCGTCTGCCCGCTGGCGACAGCCTGACGCATTGCGAAGAGTGCGAGGCGCCGATCCCCGAGGCGCGCCGCGCGGCGCTGCCCGGCGTGCGCCTGTGCACGCTGTGCCAGGGCGAGCGCGACGAAGCGCGTTCCGAGGGTTACAACCGGCGCGGCAGTAAAGACAGCCAACTGCGTTGAGGCAGGGCGCTTTCGATTAACGGCCGAGGAATTCGGCCAGCGGCCGCAGCGATGAAATGTTGTCGCACACCAGCTTGATGCACACCAGCAACGGCACCGCGATCAGGATGCCGACCACGCCCCACATCCACCCCCACAGCAGAATCGACAGGAACACCACCACCGGGCTGAGCGCGAGACGGTGGCCGGCGATCGTGGGCGTGATGAACTGACCTTCCAGGATGTTCAGGGCCATCACCAGAAACGGCGGCAGCAACACCTGGGTGGGGGTATCGAAATTCAGGCTGCTGATAAACAGCAACACCACGCCACTGACGATGGGCCCGATATAGGGGGCGAAATTCAGCATGCCCACCATCACCCCGAAGAGAATCGGGTTGGGCATGTCCAGCAGGTAGAGGATCAGCGCCGCGCCCGCGCCCAGGCCGGTATTGATGATGGTGATGGTGCCCAGGTACACCGACACGCTGGTCTGAATCTGGCGCACGGTTTCCACCGCCGCTCTTTTATGTTCGAACTGGGGGATCACCCGCACCAGTTTGCGTAAAAAAGTGTCCCCGGACGCCAGCATGAAGTACAGAAGGATCACGCTCAGGGTGATGCCGTACAGCGCCGACCAGGTCCCCGAGAGAATCCATTTCACCGGGCTCCAGGTGGGGGGCTCCGCTTTTTGTTGGTTGTCGTCGCCGGGGGTGATGTCCTCGATCTGGGCGTTGGCCAGCTTGAGCTGCTGCATGGGCTCGCTGAACTGGTGGAATTCCTGCTCCAGTTGCCGCAGGTCCCGGGGGGCCTTTTGCAGCCATTCCATGGCCGGTTCCGAGAGGCCGTAAAGGGCGCCGAACGCCAGGCTGAGCACGCCGGTCACCACCACGGCCGCGCTCACCGGCGGCGGGATTTTTACCACGCGCAGTGCCCGCACCACCGGGGTAAAGATCAGGCTGGTCAGAAACGCCACCATCAGCGGCATGAACAGCGTGGCGGCCGCATACAGGGTGTACATCACCAGCAAGAGGAAAATGCCGGTGAGCGTGGCGGAACGGACATTCACCGAATCGAAATCGGTTTTGGGCCGGTCCGGGTCCGGTTTGGGAAGGGTGTTTGGCGGCATCTGGGTGTCCATCGTTGGCCGGGTCGCGCGGGCGTTCCGTGGCGCGCTGTTGTTATGGTTGCCAATGATTGCATGCCGTGTTCGGGCGGGTAAGGGCTGCGGATGACGCAGGCGGTAAAAAAGGGTAAAGGCCGGCACCGCGCGGTGCCGGGACACCACGCGGTATCGATGGCGGCGGCTATTCGTCCCAGAGTGTCGCCAAGGTGTAGGGGCTGCCTTCCTGGGCCCAGAACGCACCATCCACGTAACGGCGGTGGCGGTCCAGGTCGGCGATCTCGTTGAGGTCGTCGTCGCTGAGCGTCAGGTCGGCGGCGGCCAGATTCTGCCCCAGGCGTTCCGGGTTCACGGATTTGGGAATCACCGCGGTATCACGGTGCAGCGCCCAGCTGATCAGCACCTGGGCCGGGCTGGCGTCGTGCCGCTCGGCGATGGTTTTGATCACCGGGTCCTCCAGCAGCACTGGCTCGTCCTCGGCTTTAAAATTGTCCGGGCGGTCTGAAGAGCCCAGCGGCGAATAAGCGGTAACCTGGATGCCGTTGTCATGGCAGAAGCGCACCAGCGGTGCCTGTTGCAGATACGGATGCAGCTCCACCTGATTCATCGCCGGACGGTGGCGGGCGGTTTCCAGCAGCGCGGTGAGCTTGCGCACGCTGAAGTTGGAGACGCCGATCTGGCGCGTCAGGTTGTCGTCCACCAGTTGTTCCATGGCGCGCCAGGTGTCGGCCACCGGCATGTCTTTGGGGTCCAGAATGTCGGCGCCGGATTTCGGGAAGCCGATGCCGGGAGTCAGTGCCACTGGCCAGTGCATCAGATACAGATCCAGGTAGTCGAGCTGTAGGTCGTCCAGGGTTTTTTCCAGTGCCGGCTGCACATCATCCGGCGCGTGGGCGCTGTTCCACAATTTCGAGGTGACCCATACCTCTTCGCGGCTGACGGTGCCGGCGGCGAAAGACTCCGCCAGGGCCTGGCCCACTTCCGCCTCGTTACCATAGATGCGGGCACAGTCGATGTGTCGGTAACCCTGCTGCAGCGCTTCCTTGACCGCGCTGTATACATCACCGGGGTCGGATTTCCAGGTCCCCAGGCCGAGTATCGGCATGGTGTCGCCGTTTTCGAATGTCAGGGTTTTCATGGGTTACTCCTTCCTTGTTGGGCTCCGGTTACCCTAAACAGTCCGCCGGCCCGGCGGCTAGCGGGATACTGTTAAATTCTTGCCTGTTCGTTAAGCTGGGGCCCACTCACTTGCAGGAGACGGCCGCATGATTTCCGACCAAATGCCCTACCAGAAGCACTTCCAGGAGGTCGACGGCAAGCGCATCGCCTATGTCGATCAGGGCGAAGGCGATCCGATCGTGCTGCTGCACGGCAATCCCACGTCCTCGTATTTGTGGCGCAACGTGATCCCGGAGCTGCTTGGCAGCGGCCGGGTGATTGCCCCGGACCTGATCGGCCAGGGCGACTCCGAAAAGCTGCCGGCCAGCGACGGCCCCGGTCGCTACGGCTTCCTGACCGCCTACCATTTCCTGGACGGGTTGCTGGCGGCGCTGGGCCTGGACCGGGACGTCACCCTGGTGGTGCACGACTGGGGCAGCGGGCTGGGGTTTCACTGGGCCAGCCAGCACCCGGACGCGGTCAAGGCGATCGCCTATATGGAAGCCATTGTCATGCCCGTGACCTGGGACGACTGGCCAGAAGCCGCCCGTGGTATTTTCCAGGGGTTCCGATCGGAGAAAGGCGAGGATCTGATTCTCAAGCGCAATATGTTCGTGGAGGCGGTGCTGCCGGGCTCGGTACTGCGCGGGCTCACCGACGTGGAGATGGCCCACTACCGCCGCCCCTTCGAGCTTGAGGAAGACCGCCAGCCCACCCTTAACTGGCCCCGCGAGATTCCCATTGAAGGCGAGCCCGCGGAAATGGTGCGTCTGGTGGAAAACTACGGCCGCTGGCTGGCGGCGAGCCCGGTGCCCAAGCTGTTCGTCAACGCCGAGCCGGGCTCCATTCTGATCGGCCGCCAACGTGAATTCTGCCGGAGCTGGCCGAACCAGACCGAAGTCACCGTCAAAGGCAGCCACTTCCTGCAGGAAGATTCACCGGTGGAGATTGGCCAGGCGGTGGCCCGCTGGCTGGCAGCACCGTGACCCCGGTCACTGACAACGCGTAGCGCGCGGGGGAGATTCAGGCCTGGCATTGATAATCATAATAACCGGGAGGTCTCCTCATGCTTAACCACGCCGCTCAACCCCTGGTCCGTCTGGTCGACCGCTACCTTCCCGACCCTTACATCTTCGTGCTCATCCTTACCCTGGTGGCATTCGCCGCCGCCATGGCCGTTGAAGGGCAGTCGCCGGTGGCGGTGATGGCCATGTGGGGCGACGGCTTCTGGGGTCTGCTGACGTTCTCCATGCAGATGCTGCTGGTGCTGGTCACCGGCTTCATGCTGGCCAGCACGCCGCTGGTGAAAGGGATTCTCAATCGGCTGGCATCAATCGCCCGTACGCCGGGTCAGGCGATTCTGCTGGTGACCTATGTGGCGCTGATCGCCAGCTGGATAAACTGGGGCTTCGGCCTGGTGGTCGGCGCCTTGTTCGCCAAGGCGCTGGCGCGCCAGATCAAAGTGCATTACCCGCTGCTGATCGCCAGCGCCTATTCCGGGTTTATCGTCTGGCACGGTGGCCTGGCCGGCTCGATACCGTTGACCATTGCCACGCCCGGCCACTTCACCGAACAGACCATCGGCATTATCGGTACCGGCGATACTCTCTTCGCGTTCTTCAATATCGCCATCGTGGTGGCGCTGTTCGTGGTGGTGCCGGTGGTCAACCGGCTGATGCTGCCGGAAGAGAAGGACAGCTTCTATGTGGACGAAGCCCGCATCCGCGATCCGGACGTGCCGGAGGTCACCATCACCCGTCCGGCGGAGCATCTCGAAAACAGTCGGGTGCTGTCCTGGTTGATCGGCTTCAGCGGCATCGCCTACGCGTTTTACTACTTTTTACAAGAAGGCGGCGGCCTGAACCTGAATATCGTTAACTTTATGTTCCTGTTCCTGGCCATCGTGCTGCACCAGACACCGCGTCGGTTGTTGATCAGCCTGCGCGAGGCGGTGAGGGGTGGCGCCGGCATTGTTATCCAGTTTCCCTTTTACGCCGGCATCATGGCGGTGATGACCGATTCCGGGCTGGCGCAGACCATTTCCAGCGGCTTTGTATCCATCGCCAGCGCTGAAACGCTGCCGTTCTGGAGCTTCATCAGCGCCGGTGTGGTCAACGTTTTCGTGCCGTCCGGCGGCGGCCAGTGGGCGGTGCAGGCGCCGGTGATGCTGCCGGCGGCCCAGGAGCTGGGCGCCAATATCCCCCGTGTGGCCATGGGCGTGGCCTGGGGCGACGCCTGGACCAACCTTCTGCAGCCGTTCTGGGCGCTGCCGGTGCTGGCTATTGCCGGTCTCAAGGCCAAGGACATCATGGGTTACTGCCTGATGCTGTTGATCATTACCGGTGTGATCATCAGCCTCGGGCTGACCTTCCTTTAGCGCTGCGCCAAGTCGCACTCGATGACGCCGTACCAGCCCAGCCCCTGGTAGGTTTCGTAACCGGGGGTTAGGGCGAAGGCCACCAGGCGGTCGCCGTTCACGTAGTAGCCCCGCTCCAGGGTGGAGCCGTCCGGTGCCCGGGTGTGCAGCGGGTAGTGGTCGCCCAGCTCTCCCTTGCCGGTGGCGTCGGCGATAATGCGGTGCTGGGCGTCCAATAGCATCACCCGGCAGGCGCCGCGCTCTTCGTCGCTGAGCCCTACGCCGGTGACCACGTCATTGGCCTGCGGCGTCCAGTCGAAAAAGATCCCCAGCACGCCAATGGCGGCGCCGTCCTCCCGCCCCTGGTCACGGATCGCTGTGGCGTAGGTGGCCACCGCCGCGTCGTCCAGGGCCGGGTTGCGGGCGATATCAGTAACCGTGAACTCGTCGCCACTGCGGGTGGCCATGGCCTGCTGAAACCAGGCGCTGCGCGACACGTCCAGACCTGCGGCGCCGGGATAGCGCTCCGGGCGACCGTTGGCGATCACCCGACCGCGGTCGTCGGTGATCCACAGATCCAGATACACCACATAGGAACGCAGGATGGTCGCCAGCCGTTCGCTGGCGTGCGCCAGCCGGTGCCTGTCATCGGCGTCGGCGGCGGCGTTCACCAGGGCACTGTCCGTCGCCCACCAGCGCACGTCACAGGAGCGCTCGAACAGGTTACGGTCGATGATTTCGATGGCGTTCAGAGACAGGTCGGTGAAGCGCTGGCCGCGGAAATCGATCAGCATCCTGCCACCGGCTTCCTCGATTTCGCTGGTATGAGCTTCCACCGCGTCGCGGAAATCCGAGGCGATATGGTTGATTTGCTCGGAGACCTGGCCGATTTCTTCGGCGACCACGCCGAAGGCGGCGCCGGCGGTGCCGGCCCGGCCGGCTTCGATGCGCGCGTTGAGCGCCAGAATCTTGGTGGTGGTCATGATCGACTCAATGGCGCCAACCTTGTCGCGGGTCATTTGGGAGATGTCGTAGGCCAGCTTCAGAATGGTGTTGTCTTGCATGTCCTGCTCCTCTTGATGCATTGACACAGAGCGCCCGGGGGGCTGAGCGAAGGTTGCAAGAAGCAGGCCTAACTTGTTGACGTATAAGGGTAAATAAAACAGGTTGAGGAAGGCCGTTATCGATTTTTATCGGCACCACTTGAGAAATCTTGAGAGCCGCCGCATTTAACGGGTAAGGACAGACACGGAAGGAGTGGTGTCATGATGGAGTTGATCGAGCTTCAGGAAGATCACATTGTCGGGCTTCGCATCGACGGCAAAGTCGATAACGACACGTTTGATCGGGTGCTGGCGGAGATCGAAGACCGCCTGACCCGCCACGAAAAGATTCGCGTCTACGTGGAGCTGGTGTCCTTGGGCGGTATCGGGCTGGAAGCCCTGTTCAAGGACATGAAGTTCGGCCTCGGCAACTGGCGGCGCTTCGAGCGTGAGGCGGTGGTCTCGGATCGCTCCTGGGTGCACAAAATTGCGTCCGTGACCGACCGTTTGATGCCCTCCGTGGAGGTAAAAGCCTTCCCCCTGGAGGAAAAGAGCGCGGCGCTGGCCTGGGTGCGCGAGTAAGCGCCCTTCTTGGGCGGTCAGGGAGCGAAATAGTTTTGACAGGGGCTGGAAGGCGTGTATCCTTAGCCACAGCTTGAAAGTATGCACGTATTTATGAATCCCTGTTCGATGCCCTACCAGTTAGCGTTCGTCCTGACCTTCATAAGTAACCGTAAGACTTCCAGCACAACCGGCCCCTAATCGGGCTTCCATTACTTTCTGAATGATCAGGAGACTATTATGTCCACTACCACCGGTACCGTTAAGTGGTTCAACGAAGCTAAAGGTTTTGGTTTTATCGAGCAGGAAAACGGCCCTGACGTGTTCGCACACTTCAGCGCTATCCAGGGCTCTGGTTTCAAAACCCTGGCCGAAGGCCAGCGCGTTGAGTTCACTGTTACTCAGGGCCAGAAAGGTCCTCAGGCAGAGAACATCGTCGCTATCTAAAGCGATGTTGAAAGTAGCCCGCGCTTAATCGCGCCGGGCAAGAAAAGCGGGGCCTTCGGGCCCCGCTTTTTTTATGTCCGCGTTTCTCGCCCGCGCCGGATTGGCCCGCTCTCCCCTTCGCCAAGACTGTCGACACGGTCACTTCCCCCTCGCGGTCACCGGGTATAGGCTCTATCCAGAACGTTATTGGACGGCTATTTCGCTATGCGGAATAGCAATCAAAACAACAACGGATAACGGGAGAGCATAACCATGACCATTTTCCAGCGAGGCGCACTCTGCCTGGTGGCTCTGTTGACCGCCGGCCTGACCCAGGCGGCGGATAACGTGAAGCTGCCCGGCACCATTGCCATGACCGCCTACGGCACCGGCTCCGCCGGCTACACTCAGATGGTGTCGGTGGGTAACCTGCTGCAGAACGAATACGACGTTTCGGTGCGTATTCTTCCCGGCGAAAACGACGTGTCGCGGATGACTCCGCTGCGCACCGGCCGCGTGCCCTTGTGCGCCTGCGGCATTGCCAGTTACTACGGCTCCGAAGGTGTGCTGATGTTCGCCGACCGGCAATGGGGGCCGCAGCCGATTCGGGTGATCGCCACCTCCATCGCCAGTTTTGGCCTCGGTGTGGCCGTGGCCGGCGACATCGACGTGGAGACCCCCGCCGATCTGAAGGGCAAGAAAGTCTCTTATATTCGCGGTGACGACGCTCTCAATCTTGGCACCGAGGCGTTCCTGGCGTTCGGTGGGCTCACCTGGGACGACGTCGAGCGGGTCGAGTTTCCTGGCTACGGTCGCGCCTTTGACGGCGTGATCGCGGGGCAAAGCGATACCGGCTTCACCATGTCGGTGGCGCCTCCGGCCCAGCAGCTGGCCGCCAGCCCGCGCGGCGTCGTCTGGCCACGCCTGGACCCCGACAACCAGGAAGGCTGGAAGCGCCTGCAGGCCGTGGCGCCGTATTTCCAGCCGCACAAGGTCACCGCCGCCGCCGGCGATTACGGCAAGGACAATCCCTGGGTGGGCGCCAGCTATCCTTATCCGATCCTGGTCGCCAACGCGGACCAGAAAACCGGCCTGGCGGGCGGCCTGATAAAAGTGCTGATTGAGGATTACGATAAGTACAAGGACGCGGCGCCGGGCAACACTGGCTACGCGCTGGAAAAGCAAAATATGCAGTGGGTGATTCCGTTCCACGACGAGGTGGTGGCCTACTACAAAGAGATTGGCCACTGGACCGATGAGATGCAGGCGCACCAGGACCGTCTGGTGAAACGTCAGCAGGTGCTGCAGACCGCCTGGAAAACGTATACCGGTAACGCGCCGGACGATGATGAGGCGTTCCGTCAGGGCTGGATGCAAGCGCGTGCGAAAGCGCTGGAAGCCGAGGGCATGAACCCGGTGTTCCGCTAACACCGCAAGGAGTCGTCTGCCGTGGAATCTCATCCTCACCGTGAGCCGACGGCGAAGCAGGTATCGGGCGTGCGTGAATTGCCGGGCCTTTGGCTCTGGCTGCCACGCTTGGCGACCCTGGTTCTCACCGTCCTGACCCTCGATTACGTGCTTAACCTGGGCTATTTCAGTCTGGTCACCGCGGTGGAGAGCCAGTTTCTCTACACCGTGGTGGCGCTGATGGTGCCTCTGGTGTTCATCATGTGGCCGGCGTTTTCCGGGGGCGACCGCCGACGGGTGCCCTGGTACGACGTGCTGTTGTTTCTGATTGCTTTGGGCACCTGCGGCTACTTTGTCTACAGCGCCGAACGTATTCTCGACAACGGCTGGGAGTACGCCGCGCCGCAAACCGCCACGGTAATGAGTTTTGTGCTCTGGGGGCTGACGGTGGAGGCGGTACGCCGCGCCGGCGGCTGGCCGCTGGCGCTGATTGTCGGCGTGGCCGGCTGCTACCCGATGGTCGCCGATATCATGCCGGGGCCGATTCAGGGCTTTCCATCGTCGCCGAGCCAGACCGCGATTTATCATGCCATGAGCCGGGAAAGCGTGTTCGGCATTCCATTGCAGGCGTTCGCCAATCTGGTGATCGGTTTTTTGCTGTTCGGCGTGGCGTTGCAAAAAACCGGCGGCGGTAAGTTCTTTATTAATCTGGCGTTCGCCTTGCTCGGCCATGTGCGTGGCGGGCCCGCTAAAGTGTCGATCTTTTCCAGTGGCCTGATGGGCTCCATGAGCGGCAGCGTGATTACCAATGTGCTGACCACCGGGGTGCTGACTATCCCCGCCATGCGCCGGGTCGGCATTGGCCGCTCCTACGCCGCCGGCGTGGAGGCGTGCGCGTCCACCGGCGGCGTGCTAATGCCGCCGGTGATGGGCGCTACCGCCTTTGTCATGGCCAGTTTTCTGAACATGCCCTATAGCACCATTGCCCTGGCGGCGGTGGTGCCGTCGCTGTTGTTCTACCTCGGTTTGTTCGTGCAGATCGACGCCTATGCGGCCAAGCACGAACTCAAAGGTCTGCCCGAAGAAGAGTTGCCGTCACTGAAGCAAACGCTCAAGGAAGGCTGGTACTTTATTTTCGTGTTCGTGTTGCTGATCTGGATGTTGTTTTATCTCCGCCGTGAAGCGATCGCGCCGTTCTACGCCACCGCGCTGCTGTTGGTCATCAACCAGATCCTGCCGTACCAGCGCTGGGGCTGGCACGACGTCACTGATTTCTTCTCCAGTGCCGGCAAGCTGTTCGCGGAATTGATCACTATTCTGGCTGGTGTCGGTCTGTTGGTCGGGGCGCTGTCGGTGACCGGGCTGTCGGGGACGATCGCCAATGATTTGATCTACATCGCCGGTGGCAACCCGCTAGTGCTGTTGCTCATGGGCGCTGTGACCAGCTTTATTCTGGGTATTGGTATGACGGTCACCGCCGCTTACATCTTTCTGGCGGTGGCGTTGGCGCCGGCGTTGATTCAGGGCGGCGGCATGAACCCCTTGGCGGTGCATTTGTTCATTCTTTACTGGGGCATGCTCAGTTACATCACGCCGCCGGTGGCACTGGGTGCGTTCGCGGCGGCGACCGTGGCCGGCTCCAAGCCTATGGAAACCGGCCTCAATGCCATGCGTTTGGGCAGCGTGATTTATTTCGTGCCGTTCCTGTTTGTGCTGAACCCGGCTTTGATTCTGCAAGGCGGATGGCAGGAAATCGCGTTGGTCCTGGCCCAGGCGCTGGTGGGCGTGGTGCTGATCGCCAGTGCGATCCAAGGCTATCTGGTGGGCATTGGCAGTTTGTCGACGCAGCGGTTTCTGCAATGGCCGATTCGGCTGATGCTGATTGTGGGCGGCCTGGCGTTCGCGGTGCCCGGCGGTGGCGACATGCCAATAGGTCACGGTGGCATGTTTGTGCTCAGCCTGGCCCTAAGCTTGCCGGCGCTTCTTTTGGCGGCCTGGTTTAATCGAGGTCTATTGTCGTCGCGCGGAGAACCTGTATAAGGGAAGGAGGTTGAACCAGACGGGGGCGTCATGCTCGGTGACCGTGAAGTAATACTGTTCCACGATTCGCGCATGCTGGATCACCGGCCGGACCCGGACGCCGCTTTTCTACCTGGCCGCCTGGACCGCCGGGTGCGGGAAATTCTGTCCGGCCTGGGCGCCAAGTGGAGCTACCCGGAACACGCTGGCCGGCTCACCGCCGTGCTTGATCTGCTGGAGCAGGAACCGGTACCCGGGGTGCGTCTGGAAGCGGGTCGCGTGGCCACGCGCGCGGAGCTGGCCAGGGTGCATACCACCTCCTATCTGGATGGCATCTACGCCATGCGGGGCGAAAACGCCTGGCTGGATATGGACACCACGGCGGTGTCGCCGGGCAGCGTTCAGGCCGCGGAAGTGGCCGCCGGTACGGCGATCGCGGCAGTGGAAGCGGTGGTCGCCGGCCGCGCCCGGGGTGCCTTCGCTCTGGTGCGCCCGCCCGGGCACCACGCCGAATCCGTTCGCGCCCGGGGGTTTTGCCTGTTCAACAACGTTGCCGTGGCGGCCGCCCATGCCCGGGCGGCGCTCGGCTGCCAGCGGGTTTTGATCGTTGATTGGGACGCCCACCACGGCAATGGGACCCAGGAGATTTTCTGGGCCGATCCGGACGTTTTGTTTTTTGATACCCACCGCGCGGCGCCGTTCTATCCCGGTTCCGGGTCGCTGTCCGAAGTGGGCGGTGGTCTGGGCGAGGGCTATACGGTGAACGTGCCGCTGCCCGGCGGCACCGGGGATATGGCGATGCTGAAAGCGTTTCGCGATATTCTGGTGCCGGCGGCGGACGCCTTCCAGCCGGATCTGGTGCTGGTGTCCGCCGGCTTCGACGCGCACCGTTTTGATCTGGCCATGAACGTCAGCTACGAGGGCTTCGCCTCGATGACCGGCATCGTACGGGAGATCGCTGACCACCATTGCGGAGGCCGGCTGGCCGTGGTTCTGGAGGGCGGTTACCACACCGAATCATTAGCCCGCGGCGTGCACGCCACCCTGGAGGTGATGGCCGGCGTGGACCCGGAAGACCCTTGGGCGCCGGGCATCAACGACGTGGAAGAGGCCGCCGAATTTCATCGTGACGCTTTCCGGGAAGGCTAGGCTTTAACGTTCCAGCGCCCAGCTGCCCCGTGCCAGCGCTTCCACTTCCGCCACGTCTTCCGCCGGCACGCCGGCCGGGTCGATGTGCTCGAGCGGGTCGTAGTGGAAGATGTACAGGCGCGATACGAATTCCGCCACCGGCAGGGAGGATTCGCCGAAACGCTCGCCGCGCCCTTCGGTGGACACCTTGACGCCGTTGCCCAGGTCCTGCCCGGAATCGTTGTTGGGGTTGTAGAAGTACACCCGCATCACTTCATCCTGATCCAGCGTCACCCGTTGAATGGTAATCGCATGCCAGCCGACGAAGCGGGCGGCGCTGTCGGTCACCGCCAGGCCCACCGGTTGCGGGTAGATCAACGGTTGGTTGCCGTTGTGTATGGGGTGGTAGCAGGCGTAGAAGTAGCGCACGAACTCTTGGTAATTGCTCAGTTTTCCGGTGGGCAGGTCCACCGCCAGTTCGAACCCACGGCCTACCCACCAGCCGTGGAATTCGGGGTTAATCCAGCGGTGCGGGTCGTCGCCACGGTCCGCGCACAGCGCGCCCATGGCGTGGTAGATGCGGTCCAGATGGGGCACCAATACCGCTGACACCGCGTCCACGTCCAGGGGGGCGATGGCCGGGGTGGTCAGCGCCAGTTCCTTGGAGGACAGGCGCTGACCCTCGAAATGCATCACCAAGTCGTCATCGCGGGTGGCCCAGACGATCATCTGCAGCAGGTAGTCCGGGTCGTTGTAGGCCCACATGGAAATCGCCCGCGCCGACTGGCAGGTGGGGTTGTTGCCCTGACCGACGCCCAGCGGCAGGCCCAGAACGCCGAGCACGCCGGCGATCAACTGAACCTTGGCGGGTCGGATATCGCCCAGAGCCTGGACGATGGCGGCGTCGGCGTTGGCGCTCAGGGTCTGGCCCAGTTGCCGCCACAGCGCCGGCGCCACCGGCGGCGCGAACAGCACGCCCCGTTCCAGCATCAGCGCCAGGCCGTAGGCCGCCTGGGCGGTCTCCGGGAACACCGAGGCGTCAATCAGCGCGTAGACCAGATCCTGGTAACACAGCAGGGCGTCGCGGCCGGTGGCGCTCAGCCCCAGGGCGGCGCTTACCAACTCGGTGGATTGGGACACGGCGAAGCGTAGAAACACAGGCTGGTACGCCGACACCAGGCCGGTGTCGTGCATGGCGCGGGCGAAGCCGTTGGCTTCCTGTTGCAGCGCCTGGGTGTCCATGCTCGCCAGCCGCTCGGCGTAGATCTCCAGCCCCGGGTCTTCCACGGACGCCTGGGTGGGGCCGAACAGCGCGCTCACCAAACGGTCCGCGCCACGGCTGTTGGACACCGTGATCGACGGGTTGTACAGACAGGCGGCGATCTGCGTGATCATCGCCTTGAGGTGGTCCACCCGCACCGGGCGCTGGGCCAGAATCCGCCAGATTTCCTCGATCAGCCGATCGATGATGTTGTCGTAACCGATGTGCGAGACCAGCATTTGCAGCACGCCGCGCACCGCCACCGCCATGCGCCCCTGGCGAACGCGGATCGCTTCACCGCCGGTTTCGAACAGCAGGTCCAGGTTCAGGGCCAGCACCTGAGCCAGATAGTGGTGTGCCTGTTCGGCGGACAGCGCGTCATGGGGCAGCTCGCCCTGAGCCACCGCCAGCAGACGCAGCTCGCTGAGGCACTCCAGGGTGATGTCGTCGGTGGCCCCCAGACGCAGGGTCTGAACGGTGATGTCGGCCTGCAGGATCTCGGGTTTTGCCCAGTCGGTACCGGAAAAAAGGCCCGAGCGTTCGATCGCCGTGGCACGCTGATAAAGCCGTTCGGCGCCCTCTGGCTGGCACAGCAGGCGGCCGGCCAGTTGCATGACTTTGCCGACATGCAACGCCTTGGCGAAACGGCTGGCCTGGGCCACCTGTTCCAGGGCCTGGTCGAAGCGCGCCGCCAGGTCCGGTGTGGCGTCGTCGTGCTGCGTATCGCTGGTGCTCATGATATCCCCGGGTCGAGCTCGTTTGCCGCCGTTAGGGCGGCCCGCGTGACACTATACCCCAAGATGAACCCGGAACCCTTGACGCGGCAAGCTCTGCGTTCTGATACCCTGCAGGCAGGGTCAACGACCTGGTGTGCAAGGACGCCACGCCGAACCCCGCGGTGGCATGCCGCGCCCCTTCTCTACGGTCGGCCCGAAACAAGGAGATGATCATGACGGCCAAGAAAGATCCGCAAAAAGGCTACGTGGCCCTGCTGGGCTGGAGCCTGAACGCCATCGAAGCACTGGAAAAGTTCGACCGCCGTTTTCTCGTGGTGGCCCCGGACTGGGCCCGGGCATTTGCCGAAGAGCACGACATTCCCTTCATGAGCTGGGACTTCGAACGGCTCAACGACCGCTCCATGGAAATCGCCGAGAAACTTAAAGAAGAAGGCGTCGATGTGGCGATTCCGCTGTTCGAGGAAACCGTGGAGTGGGCCGGCGCGGTCAACTCGGTGCTGATGGACAACCCGCGTTTGTACGGCCAGTCGGTCTTGTTCCGCGACAAAGCCCTGATGAAACGGCGCGCGCAACTGGGCGGCATCCGTGTGGGTATCTTTGAAGAAGCCCATGACCGCGAAGACGTGATTCGTTTTCTGAAACGGGTGAACCAGACGCTGCTCAAACTGGACGGCGACCCCAACGACCCGATTCACTTGAAAGCGTTCGACAAGGCCGGTTGTCTCGGCCACCGCGTAATCCGAACCCCGGACGAAGTGGATACCATTCCCGACGAAGAATTCCCGGTGCTGATGGAAAGCCACCTGGATGGTTGGGAGTTCGCTGTCGAAGCCTGGATTCACGACGGCAAGATTCGTTTTCTGAATATTTCCGAGTACGTGACGCTGGGTTATTCCGTGTTTGTGCCCGCCAGCCCGGAGCTGGAAAGCTGGCGCCCGCGCATCGAGCAGGAAATTGAAAAGCTGATCAAAACGTTCGATTTGAAGTCTGGCTTTATCCATCCGGAATACTTTGTCACCAGTGACGGCACCATGTACTTCGGTGAAGTGGCGTACCGCCCGCCCGGCTTCAAAGTGTTCGAGCTGCTGGAAAAGGTTTACGGCTTCAACGCCTACCAGGCCATGGTGCTGGTGTTCGATCCGAAAACCACGGAGCAGGAAATTGTCGATTTCTTCCCCAAGGAAGTGGTCGACGCCAAAGGGCACGCCGGTTGCTTTGGTGTCTATCCGCGCCGCCGTGTGGTCAGCCAGCTGGAAATTCCGGAAGAAACTCTGGAGCACCCGTACTTCGATTTCCACGAGCTCACCGCCCCGCTGGAAGAAACCGTCACCAAGCGCACCGCCTTCGGGACCCACTGGGGCCTGGTGTATTTCCACGGCGACGACCCCTATCAGATTCGGGATCTGCTCAAGCACCAGGAAGATTTGGACTTCTACATCTAAGCGGTTTCATCCGCGCGTAAAGACGGTATCGTCGGGGTTTGTGTTTCTTCATTCAGAAGGCCCCGACGATGACCGCGGAGTTCCACCCCAGCGTTAACCTCAACCTCAATGTCCGTGGCTTGGGGGTGTCCGCCACCCTCGCCATCAATGAGCTCAGTAACGACCTGATCGCCCGGGGGCGTCCGGTGTTCAAGCTGGGTTTGGGCCAGTCGCCGTTTCCGGTGCCGGACTCCGTGGTCGGTGCCCTGCGCGAGCACGCCGCCGCCAAGGATTACCTGCCGGTGTTGGGTCTGCCGGCGCTGCGCCGCGCCGTGGCCGGTTACTGGCAGCGCTGGCAGGGTGTGTCGTTTTCCCCGGACAACATCATGATCGGCCCCGGCTCCAAGGAACTGATGTTTATCCTGCAGCTGGTGTACTACGGCGACCTGGTGATCCCCACGCCGAGCTGGGTCTCCTACGCGCCCCAGGCGCGCATCATCGGGCGCCAGGTGCACTGGCTGCCCACTACCCGCGCCAACCGCTGGAAGCCCACCGCCGAAGCCCTGGAGCAACTCTGCGCCCGCGATCCGGGGCGTCCGCGCCTGGTGATTCTGAATTCGCCGGCCAATCCCCACGGCTACGGCTTCGACGAACAGGAGCTGCGGGCGCTGGCCGAGGTGGCGCGGCGCCACCGTTTGATTCTGCTCAGCGACGAGATCTACGGCGAGCTGGATTATCGGGGCACGCACCAGTCGATCTCCCGCTACTATCCGGAAGGCACCATCGTCAGCAGCGGCCTGAGCAAATGGTGTGGCGCCGGTGGCTGGCGGCTGGGCACGTTCGCCTTTCCGGAAAACCTGCACTGGCTGCGCCAGGCCATGGCCACCGTCGCCAGCGAAACCTACACCTCGGTGGCGGCGCCGATTCAGCACGCGGCGATCACCGCCTTCCAGGGCGGTACCGAGCTGGAGGACTACCTGTTCCAGTCGCGCCGCATTCTGGCCGCTCTCGCGGGGCATCATGTGACGGCGCTGCGTGATGCCGGGGTGGATCTGGAGACGCCCGACGGCGCCTTCTACCTGTTTCCTGATTTTTCGCCGCTGGCGGCGCGGCTGGCCGGCCGTGGCATCCGCGACAGCGGCACACTGTGCGAGCGGCTACTGGAAGAGACCGGTGTGGCGACACTGCCCGGAGAAGCCTTCGGGCGGCCGGCGGAGGAGCTTACCTTGCGGCTGGCGTTCGTCGACTTCGACGGCGAGCAGGCGCTGGCCGCTGCGGCCCGCGAGCCCCGCGATCGCCCCCTGGACGACGCTTTTCTGCGTCGCCATTGCGGGCGCTGTGTCAGCGCGGTGGAGAAGATGGCCGCCTGGGTGGTCGGCGAGGCCGTGCCGTAATAACCGGCGCCGCCGGCTACCAGGTGCCGGTGTTTTCCATCGACGCCCAGGGCTCCTGCGGCGCCAGGGCGTCGCCTTTCTGCAGCAGCTCCACTGAAATCAGGTCCGGCGAGCGCACGAACGCCATGCGGCCATCCCGGGGTGGACGGTTGATGGTGTAACCCATTGCCTGAAGATGCGCGCAGAGCGCGTAGACGTCGTCCACCCTGAACGCCAGATGGCCGAAATTGCGTGCCGAGCCCATAGCGTCTTCCGGGTCCCAGTTCCAGGTCAGTTCCAGCTCCGCGTCCGGGGTCTCCGGCGCGGCCAGAAAGACCAGAGTGAAGCGCCCGCCGGGCACCTCCTTGCGGCGGTTTTCCTGCAGGCCCAGCCCTTCACAGTAAAAGCGCAAAGACGTCTCCAGGTCGCTGACCCGCACCATGGTGTGCAGATACTTCATAAAAACCTCCTCGCCAGCTGTGACACGAAGCATGGTGCTTCGCCCATTCCGGGTGCACGATTGGAAGCGGATTCTGTCACGGCGGTGGATCGCTTCGCCAGCGTTTGCCGCCGCCCGGCCACTCTGATAAAACGGAATTGTATTCCAAAATAATGAGGGAGCGCGTCGCGCACTCACCGGGAGAGCACATGGATTTACACCGTATCGGCGCTTCGGCCTTGGCCCGCCGCATCAAGGACGGAGAGGTCACCGCCGAAGCCGCGCTGGACCACTTCATCGGCCGTATCGAACGCCTCGACGGCGCCCTGAATGCGGTGGTGGTGCGCCGCTTCGAGCAGGCCCGCGAACGGGCCCGCGAGGCGGACCAGGCCCTGGCCCGGGGCGAGGACTGGGGCGCGTTGCACGGCGTCCCGATGACCGTCAAAGAGACCTACGAAATTGCCGGCTGGCCGACCACGGCGGGCATGGAGGCGCTGCGCGGTCACGTCTCCGAGCGCACCAGCGCGGCGGTGCAGCGGTTGCTGGACGCCGGTGCGGTGATCTTCGGCAAGACCAATGTGCCCGCCTACGCCTCCGACCTGCAGACCTACAACGACATCTACGGCACCACCCACAACCCCTGGAACCCGGACCTGACGCCGGGCGGTTCCTCCGGCGGCGCGGCGGCGGCGCTGGCCGCCGGCTTTACACCGCTGGAACTGGGCAGCGACATTGGCGGCTCGATCCGCACGCCGGCGGCGTTTTGCGGCGTGTTCGGCCTGAAGCCCAGCTTCGGCCTGATTTCCACCCGTGGTCACGTGCCGGGCCCGCCGGGGGCGCTGGCGCGCCGTGATCTGTCCGTGGCCGGGCCGCTGGCGCGTAACGTGGCGGATCTGGAGCAAGCACTTACTATTCTCGCGGCCCCGGAAGAAGAAGAGTCGGTCGCCTGGCGCCTGGCGTTGCCGCCGGCCCGCCACCGGGAACTGAAGGATTTCCGGGTCGCCACCTGGCTGGACGATCCGCGCTGTCCGGTGGATCGCCCCATTGTGCAGGCCCTGGAGGGCCTGAGCGCCCGGCTGGCGGAGTTGGGCACGACCGTTGACGCCGATGCCCGGCCCAACGGCGTGACCCTGGGCGAGGCCCACGATATCTATTACCGGCTGCTCACCGGCACCATGGGCGAGGCGTTGCCCGCCGGTCTCTACGACCAGCTGAGCGAGGCCGCCGGCAAAGCGGCGGAGGATGATCGTAGCTACCGCACCCTGTTCGCCAGGGGCGCCACCCAGTCCCACGCCGACTGGCAGCGCAGCCATGAGCAGCGCACCGTGATGCGCGCCGCCTGGGCACGTTTCTTCCAGGACTTCGACGTGATGCTGTGCCCGGTGGTCCAGACCCTGCCGTTCAGCCATCGTCACACCCCGGGGCCGGACCAGCGCACCCTGACGGTGAACGGGGTGGAGCAGCCGTACATGGATATTCTGGTGTGGGTGGGGTTAGCCGGCGCCGTCTACCTGCCCGCCGCCACGGTGCCCATCGGCCTCACGGAGGACGGCCTGCCCCTGGCGGTGCAGGTCATCGGCCCCTACCTGGAGGACCGCACCGTACTGGCGTTCGCCGCCGCCCTGGAGCGCCTGCTCGGCCCGCTGCCGCAGGCTCCGTTGGCGGGGCCGGCGTGAAGGTCGGCGGCGGGGGTGACATGGAATATACCTTGCGACAAATTGAGGGTGTGGCGCGGCGGAAAGCTGTGCTACATTTCAGATCCTGGTTTCATTTTTCGCCCTCGCTGTTCCGCTGTGCGAAATAACCATGCGGAATTTGTGAGATAAGCAGCACAACAACAACAGGAGTTTTCCATGACTCTGCTCAGCGTACTCCGCAAGCAATTGATGATCGGCGGTTCGGCTCTGGCTTTCGCGACAATCACGGCCTTTTCTCCCCTGGCCCAGGCCGCGGAGGACACCATTACCTGGAAAGTGCAGTCGCACTGGCCCGGCTCCAGCAGTTCTTACGAGGACAGCCTCAAGCGCATCAAGCGGGTGCTCGAAGAGCGCACCGACGGCAAGCTGAAGCTTGAACTGTACGAAGCCGGCGCCCTGTTCAAGGCCCAGGAAACCTTCAACGCGGTCAGCCGTGGCGTGATTCAGATGGGCACCATCTCCCCGGCCTACGCCCAGGACAAAATGAGCCTGGCCGGTATCGCTTCGGGCCTGCCGTTCGCCTTCCGCAACGTTTGGGAAGCGGCCTACTTCCACAAGAACATGGGCTTTGAAGACATGCTTCGCGAGGAGGCGGCCAAGCATAACGTCTACTATTCCACCGATAAGGTGTACCCCACCGAAATGGTGGTGAAGAAGCCGGTGGAAAGCTGGGACGATTTCACTTCACTGAAAATCCGTTCTTCCGGCGCCCTGCAGAAGTTCCTCAGTGAAGCCGGCGCGGCGGGCACCTACATTCCGGGTGGCGAGCTTTACCAGGCGCTGTCCAGTGGCGTGGTCGACGGTGCGCACTGGGGCGCCGCCCAGGGTGCCGCCAGCATGGGTCTTTACGAAGTGGCCAAGTACCACGTGCAACCGGCTCTGAATATTGCCGGTACCGACGCGTTCGTCGTCAGCCAGAAGGCCTTGGACAAGCTGCCCGAAGGCATGGCGAAGATCGTCAAGGATTCGCTCAACGAGCAGTTCTGGATTCGCACCAGCGAATACCTCTACAAAGAGCGGATTACCCTGGCCAAGGTGATGGCCGAGCAGGGCGTGCAGATCAACACCATGCCCCAGGACGTGCAAGACAAGCTGGCTAAAACCGCCCAGAAAATGTGGGACGGAGAAGCCAAGCGTAGCGATAAGGCCGCCGAAGTGGTTGAGAAGCTGAAAGGCTTTTTGTCCGACCTCGGCTACCTGTAACACCCGAGAGCGCCCCGGGGGAGCCAACGTGGCTCCCCCTTTTATATTGTCCGACTATTGAGCCCCCCGCGGAGGAATCATGTCCTTCCTGCAGACGTTGATAAACGGGGTGACCCGCCTGAACGACTTTCTTGGCCGCTGGATCGCCCATTTGATCTTCGCCATGACTGCTCTGCTTCTTTTCGAGGTCATTTGCCGTTATCTGTTTGACGCCCCCACGGTCTGGACCACCGAGTTCGCCCAGTTTCTGTTCGCCATCTATTCGATCATGGCGGGCGGTTACGTGATGGCGCACCGCGGTCACGTCAACGTGGACCTGCTGTATTCCCATTTCTCGCCGCGTGGTCAAGCGGTGATCGACGTGTTCACCTCCGTGGTGTTCTATATTTTTATTCTCGCCTTCTTGTACTTCGGTAGCTCCATGGCCTGGGAATCGTTCCAGGGTCAGGAGACCACCTATTCCGCCTGGAACCCGCCGGTATGGCCGGTGAAGGCGTTTATTCCGCTGGCGGTAACGCTGGTGCTGCTGCAGGGCACGGTCAAGTTACTGCGGGACATTGCCGTGGCCATCAACCCGGAGAACGCCAAGGTGCTGAAAGACGGCCTGGATGACGGTGTCGCCGACAACATCGAAAGCGATGTGCAGGAGCCGCACCGATGAGCATTGAAATGATTACCCTGCTGTTCTTCGGCTCGCTGCTGTTCTTCCTGGTGCTCGGCCTGCCGCTGGCCTTCGTGCTCGGCGGCGTCTCGGTGATCTTTCTCTATTTCACCTGGGGGCCGGACGCCTTCTACATGGTGGCTTCGCAAATCTGGAGCACCATGGGCAACTTCACCCTGGTGGCGATACCCCTATTCGTGTTCATGGCGATGGTGTTGGAACGCACCGGTGTCGCCAAGGACCTGTACCGCATGATGTACCTGTGGTGGGGCGGCCTGCGTGGCGGCCTGGCCATCGGCACTCTGGGTATTTGCGCCATTTTCGCCGCCATGTGCGGGATCAGCGGCGCCGCCGTGGTGGCCATGGGCACCATCGCGCTGCCGTCCATGCTGGAGCGCGGCTACGACAAGCGCATGGTGCTGGGCTGCATCAACACCGGTGGTGGCTGGGGCATCCTGATTCCGCCCAGCATTCTGATGATCCTCTATTCGCTGATTACCGGTGTGTCGGTAGGCCAGATGTTCGCCGCCGGGGTGCTGCCGGGCCTCCTGCTGATGGTGCTGACCTGCCTCTACATCATCGTGCGCTGCTACTTCCAGCCGCATCTGGCACCGGCTCTGCCCAAGGAAGAGCGCGCCTCCTGGCGGGAAAAAATGCTCGCCCTGCGTGCCGTGATTCTGCCGATCATCATTGTCGTGGTGACATTGGGGTCGATCATCGCTGGTGTTACCACCCCGACTGAAGCGGCCGCCGTGGGCGTATTCGGTGCGTTGGTCTCGGCGCTGGTGTACCGCAAGTTCTCTTGGGAGCTGATGCGCGACGCGTCGATCCGCACCTTCAAACTCACCGGTATGATCATGTGGATTCTGTTCGCCGCCCACGCGTTCAGTGCCGCTTACCAGAGCATGGGCGCGCAGGAGCTGATCGAAGGCATGATCACCGGCATTCCGGGCGGCCCCTGGGCGGTTATCATCACCATGATGGTGATCGTGTTCTTCCTGGCCATGGTGCTGGATCCGGTCGGCATCATGCTGATCACGCTGCCGGTGTTCCTGCCGATCGTGCAGTCCATGGGCTTCGATCCGGTGTGGTTCGGTATCCTGTTCGTGATCAACATGGAGATCGGCTATATGACGCCACCCTTCGGGTTTAACCTGTTCTATTTGAAGGGGGTCGTGCCGTCGAATATCACCATGAAGGACATCTATGTGTCGGTGATTCCGTTCGTGCTGGTGGAGATTGTCGGCCTGGCGCTGATCATGATCTTCCCGGAGATCGCGACCTACCTGCCCGACCTGATGTTCTGACCGCGCTTGTGGGAGCGGGCCCGGCCTGCGAAAGGGTGGCTTTTAGCCACCCGGCAGGATACCAGCGACGCTGTTGTTGTTCGGCTTTTCAAGGTCTCTGGAATCCTGCCGGGCGCTCCGCGCCCTTTCGCTTGCAGGCAAGCTCCTACAAACCTACCCGCCGTAGCGCCCGTTTGCGATACTCCCGGAACAATAAAAAAACCGGGAGAGAACAGTGGGCTATATTGACCCCCAGGCGCGCACCGAGCAGGCCGCGTACATCCACGAATCCGCCTGGCTGTACGGCGATATCGAACTGGCGGAAGGCGCTTCGGTGTGGATCAACGTCGCGCTGCGCGCCGAGCTCTATGACATCCGCATCGGCCGCTACACCAACCTGCAGGATTTCGTCATGGTGCACATCGGCAACCACACCGGCACCCGCATCGGCGATTACTGCTCCATCACCCACCATGTCACGCTGCACGGCTGCACCCTCGGCGATAACTGTTTGGTCGGCATCAACAGCACCATCATGGACGGCTGTGTGATCGGCGATAACTGCATCATCGCCGGCCATACGTTTCTCAAGGAAGGCACCGTGATCCCCGACAACTCGATTGTCATGGGCGCGCCGGGCCGGGTGGTGAAAACCCGGGACTGCGGTACGCCCAATCGCATCAACGCTCTGGCGTACCACCGCAATGCGCAGGCTTACGCGCGCGGTGAGTACCGGGCCTGGGCGCAGCCGGATTTCTTTCAGCAACTGCGCCGGGAAGTGGGCGAGGGCTGATCCGCGCCCTGTCGAAATGCCGGGCGCCGGTTCGACTCGGAGGTATCGATGCCTGAACGGCTAAGGCTCCCGGAGAACCGAAATGGATTATATTTGCCTGGTGTACGTGGATGAGAACCGGTTAGCGTCGTTGCCGCGCCGCGAGCGGGATACTCTGCTGGCTCAGACCTGCGAATACCGGCGCGGCCTGCTGGCGGCCCAGCATTACCAATGGGGCTGCTGGCTGCCGTCGGCGCGCCTGGCAACCACGCTGCGGCGCCGCGACGGCGGCCTGCGCTTGCGCGACGGTGCCGCCGCGCGGGGCGAGGAGCAACTGGGCCTGGTGGTGTTGCTGCGTGCCGGGGATCTGGACCAGGCGCTAAGGCTGGCCGCCGACCTGCCGCTGGTGAGCCTGGGCTGCGTGGAAGTGCGCCCGCTCAGTGAGCAGGCGCCCTGGGTTCGCCAGGGGGACGATTAAGGGAGGGAGGCCTTTGCGGATTAGCCGTCATATCGAAACGCTGTACCGTGACGAATCGCGTCGGGTGCTGGCGACGTTGATCCGGCTGCTGGGCGATTTCGATCTCGCCGAGGAAGCGCTGCAGGATGCCTTCACCGCAGCGGTGACGCAGTGGCCCAGCGACGGTGTGCCCGACAACCCGCGCGCCTGGCTGGTCAGCGCCGGGCGTTTCAAAGCCATCGACCGTATCCGCCGGCGCGCCCGCTTCGACGCTTCCCTGGAAGAGTTGGCGCTGCGCTTTGAGCAGGAGACCGAACTTCCAGACCTGGACCTCAGTGTCGAGGACGACCGGTTGCGTTTGATTTTCACCTGTTGCCACCCGGCGCTTTCGGAGCAGGCGCGGGTGGCGCTGACGCTACGCGAGGTCTGCGATCTCACCACCGAGGAGATCGCCAGTGCCTTCCTGATTCCCACGCCCACCGTGGCCCAGCGCATCGTGCGCGCCAAGGCCAAGATCCGCGACGCGGGCATCCCGTATCGGGTGCCTGAGAAACGCGAGTTGGCGGAGCGTCTTGATAGCGTGCTCCAGGTGATCTATCTGGCGTTCAACGAAGGCTACTTCCCGTCCTCCGGCGACGCGCCGACGCGCGCCGATCTCTCCAGTGAAGCGCTGCGGCTGGGCCGGTTGTTGCTGTCGCTGCTGCCGGAGCCGGAAGTGGCCGGCCTGCTGGCGCTGATGCTGCTCACCGAGGCGCGCCGGGCGGCCCGTACCGACGCCGCCGGCGATCCGGTGCTGCTGGATGACCAGGACCGCGCGCTGTGGGACCGGGCCCTGATTGCCGAGGGCGAGAACCTGGTCGAGCAGGCGTTGCGCTCACGACGCTTCGGCCCCTACAGCCTGCAAGCGGCGATCGCCGCCGTGCACGCTGAGGCGGCGCGCCCGGAAGAGACCGACTGGGCGCAGATCGTGGGCCTCTACGACGTGCTGCTGCGCGCCGCGCCGTCGCCGGTGATCGCCCTCAACCGAGCGGTGGCGGTGGCCATGCGCGACGGCCCGCAAGCCGGGCTGGCGTTGGTCGATGGCCTGCTCGACGCCGGTGAGCTGACGCACTATTACCTCGCCCTGGCGGCGCGGGCGGACCTGTGTCGACGTCTGGGGCGCGTCGCCGAAGCCCGTGACGCCTACCGCGCCGCCCTCGCACTGTGTCAGCAAGGCCCGCAGCGTGTTTTTCTGGAAAAACGGCTGGCCGCGTTAGCGAATGAAAAAAACGTGTCGGCGGCCGTCGAATCGCCGCGTTCATGAACGACCAGAGGAAGCTGAACAGACATTCAGGAGGGACATCATGAAATATTTGTGCTTGGTCTACGCCGAGGAAGAGTCGCTGCACAGCCTGCCGGACAGCCCCGAGGACGATGAGTGCCAGGCTTACGCGGATTCACTGGCCGAGACCGGGAAAATGCTCGGTGGCGCGCCGCTGGAGCCAGTACACACCGCCGTCACCGTGCGCGTGCGTGACGGCAAGACGTCGATCACCGACGGGCCCTTCGCGGAAACCAAAGAGCAGCTCACCGGCTTTTACTTGATCGACGCCCGCGACTTGAACGAGGCGATCCGCATCGCCGAGAACATTCCCCCGGCCCGGGTCGGCAGCATTGAGGTGCGACCGGTCCGGGAGCTGCAAGTAACGTCGAAAAGCACGTAAACCGCCACGGTAAAAGGAGAGACCCAATGAACACGGCAAGCAACGAAGACCAGCAAGCCCTCCAAACCCTGATCGCGCAGTGGGCCAAGGCGGTGTCCGCCGGCGATCTGAACGCGATCCTCGCCTGCTACGCGGAAGACGTCGAAGCCTACGACGCCATCGGCAAGCTGCGCTTCCAGGGCCTGGAGGCCTACGGTGCGCACTGGCGCGAATGCATGTCGTATTGCGAGAACGGTATGGTGTTCGAAGTGCAGGAACCCAGGGTCCGGGTGGATGGGGATCTGGCGGTGAGCTATTTCCCGGTGCGCTGCGGCGGCGAGAATGAAAAGGGCGAGGAACAGATGGGCTGGATGCGGATGTCGGTGGCCTACCATCGCATCGGCGGGCAATGGAAAATCGTCCATGAGCACTCGTCGGTGCCGTTCGATCCCATGACCCTGAAGATAGTGGAAGACGCCGCGCCCTGAGGGCGCGGCGTAACGGGCTTAAAGCCGCGGATTACTCTTTGATCAGATGGTCGCCGTACTGATCGCGGAGCTTGTTTTTGAGCACCTTGCCGGTGGCGTTGCGCGGCAGTTCGTCCACGAACAGCACCGCGTCGGGCAGCTGCCAGGAGGCGATCTTGCCTTCATAGCCGGCCAGAATGTCCTTCTCGGACGGGTCCTTGCCTTCGGCTTTTACCGCGATCAGCAGCGGGCGCTCGTCCCACTTCTTGTGGGTGGCGGCGATCACCGCGGCGTCGGCCAGCTCCGGCATGCCCACGGCGATGTTTTCCAGCTCCACGGAGCTGATCCATTCACCGCCGGACTTGATCACATCCTTGGAGCGGTCCTTGATAGTAACGATGCCGTTCTCGTCCAGGGTGGCGATGTCGCCGGTGGGGAACCAGCCGTCCACGTGCGGCGGCTCGGCGTCCACGTTGAAGTAGGTGCTGATCACCCAGTGGCCCTTGGCGTACAGGTCGCCCTGGGTCTCGCCGTCCTTGGGCAGTTCGTTGCCGTCGGCGTCGGCGATGCGCAAGTCGACACCGAACGGCGGGCGGCCTTGCTTGGCGCGGATCGCGGCCTGCTCATCCTGGGACATCAGGGTGTGCTTGTGCAGCAGGGTGCTCACCGAGCCCACCGGGCTCATTTCCGTCATGCCCCAGGCGTGCAGCGTGTCCACGCCGTAGTCGTCACGGAAGGTGGCGATCATGGACGGCGGGCAGGCGGAGCCGCCGATCACGGTGCGGGTCAGGCTGGGTACTTTCTCGTCGGCTTTCTTGAGGGCGCCGATCAGGCCTTGCCACAGCGTTGGTACGCCAGCGGCGCAGGTCACGTTTTCGCTGTTGATCAGGTTCTTCAGGCTGTCGCCGTCCAGGCCCGGGCCGGGCAGGACCATCTTGCTGCCCACCATGGCGGCGGCGTAGGGGATGCCCCAGGCGTTCACATGGAACATCGGGACCACCGGCAACAGGCAATCCCGGGCGGACAAATTCAGGCTGTCCGGCAGGGCCACGGCCATGGAGTGCAGCACCGTGGAGCGGTGCGAGTACAGGGCGCCTTTCGGGTTGCCGGTGGTGCCGGAGGTGTAGCACAGGCTGGAGGCGGTGTTCTCATCGAATTCCGGCCATTGGAAATCGGCGTTGCCGGAATCCACCAGGTCGTCGTAGAACTTGATGCCGGGGACTTTCTCGGCGGCTTCCGCGTCTTCACCACTGAGCAGCACCACGTGCTCCAGATGTTCCAGCTTGTCTTTGATCGCGGCGATCAGCGGCAGGAAGGTCTTATCGATGAACAGCACGCGGTCCTGGGCGTGGTTGAAGATATACACCAGCTGTTCCGGGAACAGGCGCGGGTTGATGGTGTGGCACACCAGGCCGGCGCCGGACACGCCGAAATAGGCTTCCAGGTGACGGTAGTTGTTCCAGGCCAGGGTGGCGACCCGGTCACTCTGTTTCAGGCCCAGGCCCAACAGCGCCGAACCCAGCTGGCGGGACCGCCGTTCCACTTCCCCCCAGTTGGTGCGATGGAGGCCGCCGGTGGTTTCCACCGAGACGATTTCCCCGTCGGCGTGGTAGCGGGCGGCGTGGGCGATCTGTGCGCTGATCAGCAGCGGCTGGTTCATCATTTGGCCTAGCATGTTCTCTCTCCCGAGGCTTGGCGGTTGTTGTTTTCGGCTACCGAGGTTTGCGATATCTCTGAGCCTTGTCAAATGGTTTCGCGATCCGGCCAGCCTGTCATTCCAGCCATCGCCGTAGCGTGAAGCGGGACGCGTGCTCGGTTTTTGAATAAGCCGTATTGACCCACTGACCGGCCCGATTCCGGCGCTTGAGGAGAAGGGAGTCGTCCGCTAGGCTGTCCGGCTTCTTCCGGGCCGCCCGGCCCGCCCGTAAAAGCCTGTTTCTGGACCTGTCCTATGTGGATCAAGAACCTCACCGTTTTCCTGGGCGCGGAGCCCTTTCCCTGGTCGGCGGCGGAACTGGAGGAGCGTCTCGATGAGCACCGCTGCCCGCCCTGCGGCCGGCAGAGCCTGAGCAGCGAAGGCTTCGTACCGCCCCTCAAGGGCGAGGACCGTATGGTGGTAGTGGCGGACGGCTTCCTCTATTGCGTGCACCAGGAAATCGCCCGTTTGCTGCCCGGGCCGGTGATCAAAGAGGAGCTGGACGAAAAGGTGGAGCAGATTCGCGAGCAAGAAGGCCGCCCGGTGGGCCGCCGTGAGCGCGCCGAGCTGAAAGACCAGATTACCTTTGAGTTGCTGCCGCGCGCCTTCACCCGCTCGCGCCGCACCGGCGTGCTGATCGACCTGGAGCGCCGCCGCATCCTGGTGGACAGCGCCTCGGACAGCCGCGCCGAGCAGATCGTCGCGGCCCTGCGCAAAGCCGTGGATTCCCTGCCCGTGACCCGGCCCACGGCGGCCAGCGCCACCACCGCCGCCTTCGGTGAATGGCTGCGCGACGCGGCGTCGCTGCCGGAAGGTTTCACCATCGGCGACCGCTGTGAATTCAAGGACGGCGACGGCGCCAGCGTGCGCATCACCGCCCTGGACCTGAGCCGTGAGGAAATCCTTGCCCACCTGGAACAGCTGGCGGCGGTGAAGGTGAACCTGTGCTGGAACGACGAAATGGAATTCGACCTGCAGCAGGACCTGGCCATCAAACGGCTCAAGCCGCTGGATCTGATCCAGGAAAACATCGACAACATCAACGCCGAGGACGCGCTGGAAGAACTGATGGCCCGCCTCAGCCTGCAGGGCGCCACGATACGCGTCGCCCTGGACAGCTTGTTCGACTACTTCGAGGTCAAGGCCGAGAGCATCGGCCTGGCGTGACGGCCGCAAGCTTCAAGCTGCAAGTTGAAGGCGGCCTGACGGCCACGATTCAGGATGCAGGATACAGGGGCGAGGGGGTGCCTCTTGTGGGAGCGGGCCTTGCCCGCGAAAGGGGCGACGCCCCGGCAGGATCCCAGAGGCTTCTCTAACGATGGCAGCAACAACGCCTCTGGTATCCCGCGGGGCAGCCTTCGCCGGGTGGCCAAGGCCACCCTTTCGAGGATGGGGCCCGCTCTCACAAGGCCGGTCGTTACGCTCCGTGGCTTGCAGCCCGATCCGTGACGCAAACCACCATGGTGCGCGGCGTCTTCGGCGGGCTATGTTGAGCTTTCCCATAACAAGATGCAGGCCCCGCCATGATCGAACAAACCATTGAACGCTGGCACCGGCTGGTGGACACCAAGGACGCCGAGGCGCTCGACGAGATTCTCGCCGACAACGTGGTGTTCCACTCGCCGGTGGTGCACACCCCGCAGGAAGGCAAGGCGATTACCAAACTGTACCTCACTGCCGCCCTGCACACGCTCAACAACGAGCACTTCCGCTATGAACGGGAAGTCCTCGACGGTCATAACGCGGTGCTGGAATTCACCACTGTGCTCGACGGCATTCAGCTCAACGGCATCGACATGATTCACTGCGACGAAGACGGCCGCATTGATGATTTCAAGGTGATGGTGCGGCCGCTGAAAGCGGTCAACAAGATCCACGAAATGATGGGTGCCATGCTGGAAAAGCTGGGCTAAGCGAGCACCGTTTTACGGGTGCTCGAAACACCAGCGTACGCCGGCGAGATGGAAGCTGTTTTGTTCCACCGTGAGGCCGTGCGCTTCGGCTCGCTCCAGTATCGCGTCGCGGTCGGCGGTATGTAACCCCAGGGTGCTCAGGGTCTCCCGTCGAGCCTCCTCGAACCGTGCCTGTTCGAACTTTAGCGTCACCCCGCCCGCTTCCAGGGTGTTGGAAGCGCTGTCCGGAATGCCCAGAAGACGGCCCCAGTGGGCGGCCAGATCGCCGGGCACGGGGCTGTCGAGGGTCACTGTGGTCAGGCGGCAAAGCGGGTCGGTTTCCGGCGCCGCTTGCCAATCGGGGCCGGCGGGCCAGTAAGGCCCCTCCAGGGCCTCGCCGCCGTCGGTGCGGTTGAACTCGATCATCGCCGCCCGGCAGCCTTTGGGATGGAGCTGAACGCCCAGATAGTGGTCCACGCGCATTCGGTTCACCACCGGCACACCGAGCTTTTCGGCGTGTGCGCCGAGGCCATCCGGGTCGGGGCAGTCGAAGATCGCCATGTAGCCGCCTTGGCCGCCACCGCGTTGCAGAAAACGGCCGGCGGCGGTGCCGTCCTGAATCGGCGCGACGATTTCGATAAACCGGTCGCCGAGGCGGAACATCACGTTCTCCAGCCCGTAGCGGGCCAGATTCGGGTCCCGGTGACAGGGCCGCGCGCCGAGCACTTCGGCCAGGGCCCGCTCCGGCGACGCCAGTTCCTGCGCCACCAGACAAATCTGCCGCAAACGCACGCCGGCCATCAGTCGAACAAGATCACCTGGCGAATGGCGTCGCCGTCCGCCAGACGATCAAAGCCTTCGTTGATGTCCTCCAGCTTCATGCGGTGGGTGAGCAGTTTGTCCACCGGCAGGCGGCCAGCCTGATACAGCGCGATGTATTCAGGGATATCCAGCGCCGGCACGTGGCCGCCCAGGTAGGAGCCCAGGAAGCGGCGCTCCTCGGCGACCATCTGCACCGGGCTTACCGCCAGGCGGGTGTCCGGGTGAGGCAGGCCGGCGGTGACGGTGGCGCCGCCCTTGCCGGTGGCGGCGAAGGCGAATTCCAGCGCCGGGCCCACGCCAGCGAATTCGGCGGCGATGTCGACGCCGCCGCCGCTGATGTCCTTAACCTGCTGCACCGCGTCCGCGTCCTTGGAATTGACCACATGGGTGGCGCCCATGGACTTCGCCAGGTCCAATTTATCCTGGGCGATGTCGGCGGCGATCACCTGGCGGGCGCCGGCGGCCACCGCACCGAGTACCGCGGACAGGCCCACGCCGCCCAGGCCCACCACCAGCACCGACTGGCCGGCACGCAGCCCGGCGGTATGCACCACCGCGCCCATGCCGGTGAGCACCGCGCAGCCGAACACGGCGGCGATTTCGAACGGCAGGTCCTTGGGAATTTTCACCGCCGAACGGCGCGAGGTCACCGCGTGCTCGGCGAAGCCGGACACCCCCAGATGGTGATTGATGGTGGTGTCGCCTTGATGCAGGCGACGGTCGCCGCTCAGCAGCACGCCGTCGTTGTTGGCCTTGGCACCCGGGGCGCACAGCGCCGCGCGGCCACCCAGGCAGTAATCGCAGGTGCCGCAACTGGGCACGAACGAGAACACCACATGATCGCCCACTTGCAGATCGCTGACGCCGGCGCCCACTTCCATCACTTCGCCGGCGGCCTCGTGGCCCAGCGCCATGGGCAGCGGGCGCGGGCGGTTACCGTCGATCACCGAGAGATCGGAGTGGCACAGGCCGGCGGCGCGCACCCGCACCAGAATCTCGTCGTGGCCGGGCGCGTCCAGTTCCACCTCTTCGATCTTCAGTGGTTGTGAGTCCTTGAACGGGCGCTGGGCGCTCATCTCACGGAGTACTGCGGCACGGGTTTTCATGAGGTTTCCTCGTCGTTGTCCTTGGTAAAGGTCTGGTCGTTCTCGCCGCTGAAGAAGCGGCGACCGTAAATCAGGATGCACAGCGCCACGCCGACGGCGAACGCCCAGGTGGCCCCTTTGGTGGCGAGCACGGCGGCGACCACCCCGGCGATGCCCAGATCGCGCTGGCTGCGCGCTTCGAGAATGCCGATGCGCACGCTCACGTAACCTTGAATCAGCAGCGTCAGCGCCAGGGCCACGCCCAGGATCGGCTCCACCAGGCTGACAATGGGCATCAGTAACAGGCCGGTGTTGGTGCCCCAGCGGAACGAGCCGGCGCCGCCGAAGATTGAATCCATCGCTTTTCGGCCTTCCTTAAAGCGCTCCACGATCACCACATGCATGGCCGCCCACAGCGGGCCGCACATGGCCACGTCCGGGCCGATGATGCTCATGGTGGCGTTACGGCCGCCGAAGATCATATGGGCGCGGTCCGGGTTGTAGTCCACGTCCTCGTCCTGGCGGCTGGCGTCGGCTTCCTTGAGCAGCGCCTTGCCCTGCAGCACATCGCCGAACAGCACGATGTAGGCCGCCAGCATGGTGGGGATCGCCTGCAGGAACATCTGCGGCGACGGCAGGCCCAGACCGAACACGGTGTACTCGTTCCACAGGGTGGCGAAGTCCGGCGTGGTGAAGCCCCATTCGATGGTCGGCCAGGGCGCTTCGCCGAACAGCGGCGCCAGCACGATGGCCAGCGCGATGATCGGGAAAATCCCCAGCTTGCCGAGCGTGCCCCAGAAGGCGTTGCGGGTTTTCAGCACCGCGAAGTGCTTGGAGAAGATCAGATAGAAAGCGATGCCGATGGCGATGGAAATGGTCCACGGGAAGCTCTCGAACCGGCCGCCCACTTCGAACACGGTGATCACCGCGGCGATGCCGGCGCCCATGATGATGCCGGCCTTGATCGCTGGCGGCACCAGGCTCACCACCCGCCTGGATAAACCGGTGGCGCCCAGCCCGATGCAGAACACACCCAGTAATAATTGGAACGCGATCAGCGCGTGCACCCGATCCGGGCCCTCCGGAAAGCTGGCGCAATAAGCCATCAACAGCGGAATCGCGGGAGTGATCCAGCCGGGTACCACCGGGTCGCCGAGCAGGTGATGCAACAGATAGAGGAAGCCGTTCAGCAGCACCACCGCCAGCGCCGCCTCGAACGGCATGCCCAGCAGCTCGGTCATCAGCGGAATGGCGGCCAGATCCACCGCGCACATCAGCAGGCCCTGGAAGTAGTCGGGCCATTCGAAACGGTAGTGCAGGAAGGGCAGCCGGAGCTTGAAGGGGCCCATCGGCCAATAACGGGTCTCGCCGTCCGGTCGGCGGTAATCTCTGGATGTGTCACCCATGAAAAAGGTCCCGAGCTGGTTGGTATTATCGCGTTGTCAGTGTATGACCCGTGGGTCAGGAATCAAGCGACCAGGGCTCAGGCGAACAGATAACGGATCAGCATTGCCAGGCAGACCACAACGATCAGCGGCCGGATCAGCCGCGCGCCACCGCGCAGCACCGCATGGGAACCGAGCCAGGCGCCAAGCATCTGGCCGACGATCATCACCGCGCCGGTCACCCACAGCACCTTGCCGCCAACAACGAACAACGTCAGCGAGGCGATATTGCTGGCGAAATTGAGCGCTTTGGCCTGGGCGGTGGCGGTGACCAGATCCTGGCCGCGCAGGGCGACGCCGGTGAGCGAAAAGAACGAGCCGGTGCCGGGGCCGAAGAAGCCATCGTAGAAACCGATCACCGGTACCACGGTGCGCTCGTAAAGGCGCGCGGAAAGACGGGGCGCGCGGCGTACGCTGCCGGCGCCGGGGCTGCACAGGAAATACAGCGCGATCACCGCCAGTACCACCGGCACCAGCACCTGCAGGGCGTCGCTGTCGGTCTGTTGCACCAGAGCGGCACCCAGGGCACTGCCGCCCAACGACCACAGGAACGGGCGTCTCAGACCCGCCAGGGTGTCTTTGAAACGCCGCCGGCGCAGCAGCATAAAGGTGGCCATGCCGGAACCAAAGGCGCCTTGCAGTTTGTTGGTGGCGAGCGCGTTCACCGGGCCCAGACCGGCCAGCAACAAGGCAGGCAGGGTCAGCAGACCGCCGCCGCCAGCCAGGGTGTCGATGAACCCGGCCAGCAAGGCGACCCCGCCCAGCATCAGTAATAACGACAGTTCCAGTTCCACGCTTTGCCTCTCCTCCTGGCGCACCAGCTTAACGTGAACCGCGGCGCGGCTGTTAAACAGTGTTAAGCGGGGGCGTTGTCCGGCGCGCCGGAGCGTAGGATAAAGATCGTTATTCCCGGCTGCCCACGGACGACAGCCGATACCGTGAAAGGAGTGATCTCATGCGCAATCTCACCGTTTTACTGGCTACCGGTGCGCTCACCGGCACGTTATTCCTGGTGGGCTGCCAGCCGCCGGAAGAGGACGACGCCAAGAAGGGAGCGGACAACGAAGAAACCGTCCCGCATCCGCCCATTGAGGAGTCTCAGCCCGGGGAAGAGACCGGCGGCCCTGCCGACGGCACTGAGGAAGAGGCCGGCGGCGGCTACGAATCGGCTCAGAAACCGAGCACGGCGGCGACCGGCGATGACGCCACCACCTTCACCGATACCCGCTTCCGCATCGCCGTGGACTATCCCGAATCCTTACAAAAGGTGTCCGCAGAAGAGGGCCAGGAAGGGCAGCAATGGCACGCCTTCGCCGACGGCCAGGAAGGCCAGCGCCTGCTGACCCTGAAAGTACCGGGTGAAGTGGACGCACGCTTCCAACTCGGCGCCAGCCGCAACACCAAGGCGCTCACCCACTGCAAGGATTTGCCCGAGGGCGTCACTCAGGAGAGCAAGCAAACGCAGACCATCGACGATGTGGCGTTCACCCGTTTCGATGTGACCCGCACGGAGGGTGACAGCTACACCACGATCCGCAGCTACCGCGCCACCTACACCGAGTCCTGCTACGCCATAGACCTGATCGCCAGCGGCAGCGGCGGCCAGGGCGAGGCGGCGAACCGCCAGACCGAGGCCTTGGAAACGCTGCAGACGGTGCTCGACGGGGTCCGGTTTACCGAATAACCGGCTCGTCGTTGTGGGTCTCCTTGACCCGGAACCAGGCGGCGTACAGCGCCGGCAGGAACAGCAGCGTCAGGGCGGTGGCCACGATCAGCCCACCCATGATCGCCACCGCCATGGGGCCGAAGAAGTCGCTGCGTGACAGCGGGATCATCGCCAGCACCGCGGTCAGCGCGGTCAGCGCGATGGGCCGGAAACGGCGCACCGTCGACTCGATGATCGCGTCCCACTGGCTGCGGCCCTGGCTGATGTCCTGCTCGATCTGATCCACCAGGATCACCGAGTTCCGCATGATCATGCCGGTCAGTGCGATGGTGCCGAGCATTGCCACGAAACCGAACGGCTCGCCGAACAGCAGCAGGAACAGGGTCACGCCGATCAAGCCCAGCGGCGCGGTGAGGAACACCATGGTGGTCAGCGAGAAGCGGCGCAGCTGCAGCATCAGCAGGGTGATCACCACCAGCACGAACAGCGGCAGGCCGGCGTTCACCGAGCTTTGGCCACGGGCGGCCTCTTCCACCGTGCCGCCCACCTCCAGCAGGTAACCCGGCGGCAGGGCGTCACGCACCCCTTGCAGCTTGGGCAGCAACTGATTGACCAGGCTGGCCGGTTGCTCGTCGCCGTAAACGTCAGCGCGCACCGTCACCGTGGGCAGCCGGTTGCGGTGCCAGATAATGCCTTCCTCGAAACCGTACTCCAGCGTCGCCACCTGATTGAGCGGCACGCTGCGGCCCGTTTCGGTCTGCACCGCCAGGTTGCCCAGTTGCCCCAGGGCTTCGCGTTCGCGGGCGTCGCCGCGCACCTGCACGTCGATCAGCTCATTGTCTTCGCGGTACTGGCTCACCGTTACCCCGGACAGGGAACTCTGCAGCGCCCGGGACAGGTCGGCGGTATTGACGCCCAGAGCGCGGGCGCGGTCCTGGTCCACGTTCACGCGCACCACCTTGCTGGGCTCTTCCCAGTCCAGATGCACGTTGGTCAACGCCGGGTTGTCGCGCACCACCGCGGCCACGTCACGGGCCAGTTCCCTTACTTGGCGAATGTGCTCACCGGACACGCGGAACTGAATCGGGTAGCCCACCGGCGGGCCGTTTTCCAGGCGCGACACCCGGCTGCGCAGGGTGGGGAACTGCTCGCGCATGGTGTCGATCAACCAGGCGCGGATCTGCTCCCGTTGCTCGATGCTGTCGGTGAGCACCACGAACTGGGCGAAGCTGGCCGCCGGCAGCTGCTGGTCCAGCGGCAGGTAGAAGCGTGGCGAGCCGGCGCCCACATAGGCCACGTAATGGTCGATGTCGGGGTTGTCGTCGAGCAGTTTCTCGAGCCGCTCCGCCTGCGCCTGGGTGGCTTCCAGGGACGCGCCCTCGTGCAGTTTCAGATCCACCATCAGCTCCAGGCGCGCCGACGGCGGGAAGAACTGCTGCGGCACCAGGCGGAACAGGGCCAGCGACCCGACGAAGACCAGCAGCGTCAGCGTGATCACCGTCTTGCGGTAGCGCACGCACCACAGCACCAGCCGCCGGAAGCGCTGATAGAAGGGTTTCTGATAGGGGTCATGCACTTTGCCGTCCGCGTCGCGGCGGGCCAACTCCGGCAGCAGCTTGTCACCCAGGTAGGGCACGAACACCACGGCGGTGATCCACGACACCAGCAACGACAGCGTCACCACCTGGAAAATCGAGCGGGTGTATTCGCCGGTACCGGACTCGGCGGTGGCGATGGGCAGAAAACCGGCGGCGGTGATCAGCGTGCCGGTGAGCATCGGGAAGGCGGTGCTGGTCCAGGCGAAACCGGCGGCTTTCAAACGGCTGAAGCCCTGCTCCATTTTGATCGCCATCATCTCCACGGCGATGATCGCGTCGTCCACCATCAGACCCAGCGCCAGCACCAGGGCACCCAGGGAAATCTTGTGCAGGCCAATGTTGAAGTAGTGCATCAGCGCGAAGGTCATCGCCAGCACCAGGGGAATCGACAGCGCCACCACCAGGCCGGTGCGCGCGCCCAGGGAAAAGAAGCTCACCAGCAAGACAATCACCAGCGCTTCGATCAGCACCTGCACGAACTCGCCAACGCCGGCCTCCACCGCTGCCGGCTGGTCGGACACCTTGCTCAGCGTCAGGCCCGCCGGCAGCGTGGCCTGCAGGCGCTTGAACTCGGCGTCCAGGCTGTCGCCCAGGGCGAGGATGTCGCCGCCGTCCTTCATCGACACGGCCAGGCCGATGGCGTTTTCGCCGAGAAAGCGCATGCGCGGTTCGGCCGGGTCGCTGAAGCCGCGGAACACCTCGGCAATGTCGCCCAGGCGCAGGGTGCGCCCGTTTACGTCGATGGGAAAACGGCGGATTTCTTCCACCGAACGGAATTGGCCGGACACGCGCAGACGCACCCGGTCACTGGGCGTCTCGAAGAAGCCCGCCTGGGCCACCGCATTCTGCGATTGCAGTGCCTGCTGCACCGCGCCCATGGGGATCCCCAGTGACGCCAGCTTGGTATTGGACAGCTCCACCCAGATTTTTTCGTCCTGGACGCCGACCAGCTCCACCTTGCCCGCGTCATCGACGCGCTGCAGGGCGAGCTGCAGGCGCTCGGCATAGTCCTTCATCAGCGCGTAGTCGAAGCCGGGGCCGGTGAGGGCGTAGATGTTGCCGAAAGTGGTACCGAATTCGTCATTGAAGAACGGCCCCTGGGCGTCCGGGGGCAGGGCGTGCTTGATGTCGCCGACCTTCTTGCGCACCTGATACCAGAGATCGGGGATGTGCGAGGAATGCATGTCGTCGCGGGCCACGAACAGCACCTGCGACTGACCGGGCCGGGAGAACGACGTAATGCGGTCGTAGTCGCCGGTCTCCATCAGCTTCTTCTCGATGCGCTCGGTGACCTGGCGGCTCACTTCCTCCGCACTGGCGCCGGGCCAGACGGTGTTCACCACCATTACCTTGAAGGTGAAGGGCGGGTCTTCGCTCTGGCCCAGCTGCGAATAGGACAAGACACCCAGGGCGCCCAGCAGGATCATCGCATAGAGCACCAGGGCGCGGTTTCTCAGGGCCCATTCGGAAAGATTGAAACGCATGGCTACTCTCCGCCTCCTTGGCCGCTTCCCTGGCCGCTGCCCTGGCCGAGGCTGATCTGACGGTTCTGACGATCCACCGGCCGTACCTTCTGCCCTTCGCGCAGCACCTGGGTGCCGGCGGCCACCACCCAGTCGTCCGCCGCCAGGCCGTCCAGCACCGGCACCCGGTCTTCCCGGTAGGCGCCGGTGCGCACCGGGGTTTTCACCAGCGTTTGGTTATCCGGGTTCACCACCCAAACGAAGCGCTCGCCCTGGTCGGCGGTGACCGCCGCCAGCGGCACCGTGAGCACATCGGCGCCGCCGTTGGCGTGGTCCACCAGCACCCGCGCACTCTGGCCCAGCTCGGCGCCGGCGGTCTCGTTATCGAACGCGACACGCGCCTCGAAGGTTCGTGAACTGGGGTCCGCCGCTGGCGCCAGCTCGCGGATGCGCCCGGGGAACGGCTCGCCGGGTCGTGACCACAGTTCGATGGTCACTTCGTCACCCACCTGGAAACGCTTCACGTCCTGTTCCGGCAGATCGATGACCACTTCGCGGTCGCCGTCCACCGCCAGCACGAACACCGTCTGGCCGGCCGCCACCACCTGGCCGGCTTCCGCCAGACGCTGTGCGATCACCCCGGTGTCTGGCGCTTCCAGCACCGCGTATCCGGCCTGGTTGCTGGCCACCTTGAGCTGCGCGCGGGCCTGCTCCAGTTGCGCGTCGCTGGCCTCGGCGCGGCTCTCCACGGAATCGAACTGGGATTCGCTGATCACCTGCCGATCGAGCAGGGTGCGGTAGCGTTCCAGTTCGCTGCGCGCCAGCCGCTGATCCGACCGGGCGGAGGCCAGCCGCGCCCGGGCCGCGTCCAGCTCCAGGCCGACGTCCTCGGCGTTCAACTCCGCCAGCGGCTGGCCGGCTTCCACCCGGTCGCCCACGGTGACCATGCGGCGGCTGATCTTGCCGCCGATGCGGAACGCCAGCTCTGGCTCATAGCGGGCCCGTATCTCGCCGGGGTAAATGTCGCGCAGGGCGTCGCCGGTACCGGGCTGGACCACCAGGGCCGGACGCGGGGTGGTGTCGCTTTCAGGCTCCGCCGGGGAGCAGGCGGCAAGCAGCAAAGCCAGCGGCAGTAAAGCGAACAGTGGATAACGAGACATCCTGGAAACCCCCAGAGCGTGGTTGTGGAATGACGTAAAATAGGGCGCCGACCGCACCCGGGTAATGCTATACTCGCCGGTATAGTAAGTTTATTGAACTCTTTGGTCCACTATCTCTTGGGGCCACTAAATTGTTTGGCTGAAGGTTTGGAGAAGCATGCCTGATAATGACTCCCAGACGGCTCTGCGCGGACGGCCCAAGGACCCGGCCAAGCGCGAGGCGATTCTTGATGCCGCCAAGTCGTTGTTCATCGCCCAGGGTTTCTCTGGCACCAGCATGGACGCGGTGGCCGCCGAGGCCGGCGTCTCCAAGCTCACCGTCTACAGCCATTTCTCCGACAAGGCGACGCTGTTCGCCGCCGCCGTGGAAGCCAAGTGCGAAGGGATGATGCCCTTTCCGATCTTTTCTCTGGAAAACGGTGATGACCTGGCCGCCGTGCTGGAGCGCATTGGCCACGCCTTTGTCACGCTGATCAATAGCGAAGAGGCGATCGCCCTGGAGCGTTTGATGGCCAGCCTGGCGGGGCAGGACACCGAGATGGCCAGACTGTTTTTCGAGGCGGGGCCGCAGCGCACCCTCAACGAAATGGAGCGCCTGCTTACCAGGGCCCGCGACAGTCATCTGGTGCGCCTGGACGACCCCGCCGCCGCCGCGGAGCTGTTCTTCGGCATGCTGCAAAGCTGCCGTCACATGCAGTTGGTGATCGGCTGCGGCGAAGCGCCCACTGAGCAGGAAGCCAAGGCTCACGTCCGCGAGGTGGTGCGCGTCTTCCTGAAAGGCTACGGGGCGGCTCCCTCCTGACAGAGCGGCCCAGGGTTGTGGGAGCTTGCTTGTGGGAGCGGGCCTTGCCCGCGAAAGGCAAGCTTCGCTTGCCGGCGGGACTCCAGAGACGCTGTTTGTACTCCCTTAAAAAGGTCTCTGGAATCCTGCCGGGAGCTTCGCTCCCTTTCGCTTGCAGGCAAGCTCCCACAGCCAGGTCCGAAAACGGCGAGTCGGGCGCTCTCGCACCGACTATGATGGCCCCATGTGGATCAAAGACGATGTCTGTTATCAGGCGCTGACCGCCCGCGACGCCCGTTTCGACGGGCAGTTCTTCGTTGCCGTGGTGACCACCGGGGTGTATTGCCGCCCGGTGTGCCCGGCGCGAATACCGCGCCGGGACAATTGCCGCTTTTTCGCCAGCGCCGCCGCCGCTGAAGCGGGCGGTTACCGGCCCTGCCTGCGTTGCCGCCCGGAACTGGCCCCCGGTCACGCCAGCGTCGACGCCCGTCGCCGGCTGGCGCGGGCGGTGGCGGCGCGCATCGACGCCGGCGGCCTGGTCGATAACGCGCTGTCCGCGCTGGCGACCGAGCTGGGGGTCAGCGACCGCCACCTGCGGCGCACCTTCGGCGACGAATTCGGCGTCTCCCCGGTGGCCTACGCCCAGACCCAGCGTCTGCTGCTCGCCAAACGTCTGCTCACCGACACCGGCTTGCCGGTGACCGAGGTGGCGCTGGCGGCCGGCTTCGGCAGTGTGCGCCGTTTCAACGCGCTGTTCCGCGAACGCTACCGGTTGCAGCCCTCGCAGTTGCGGTGCCGGCCCAAGGCGCCAAGCCACGACCATCTGGACTTTCAGCTCGCCTACCGACCACCCCTGGACTGGCCCCGTCTGCTCGCGTTTCTCGGTCAGCGCGCCATCGCCGGTGTCGAAGCCGTGGACGATGGTGTCTATCGGCGCACCGTGGCGGTATCGCGCGACGGTGTCTGGCTGCGCGGCTGGTTGGCGGTGCGGCCGGTGCCGGGCCGGCCGCTGCTGGCGGTGAGGTTGTCCGCGTCGCTGGCGCGGGCGATACCGGAGGTGCTCGGCCGCCTGCAGCGGCTGTTCGACCTCGGCTGCCAGCCGCAGGAGGTGAGCGCCCGGCTCGGCGCTCTCGCCGACGCCCACCCGGGCCTGCGCGTGCCTGGTGCCTTCGACGGTTTCGAAGCGGCGGTGCGCGCGGTGCTCGGCCAGCAGATCACGGTACGCGCCGCCTGCACCCTGGCCGGGCGGGTGGCCGCCGCGCTCGGCGAGCCGCTGGCGACCCCCTTTGGCGGCCTTACCCATACTTTCCCGGACGCCGGCCGGGTGGCGGACAGCAGCGCCGACACCCTCGGCGAATTGGGCATTATCCGCACCCGGGTGAAGGCGATACAGGCCCTCGCCCGGGCCTGCGCCGACGGCGATCTGCTGCTGTCACCGGGCGCCCCGGTGGAAGAGACACTGGCGCGCTTGCGGGCGCTGCCCGGCATCGGCGACTGGACCGCCCAATATCTGGCGATGCGCGCCTTGGGCTGGCCGGACGCCTTTCCCGCCGCCGACTACGGCGTGCTCAAGGCGCTCGGCGAGACCTCCCCGGTGCGTGCCCGCGAACGCGCTGAGGCCTGGCGCCCCTGGCGGGCCTACGCGGTAATGCATCTTTGGCAAAGCCTGGAGAAAGGCGAAAAAGGAGAGTAACGATGACGGACTATGTGGCGATTCCCGGCCCCCTGGGGGCCATGTTGGTGGCCGCCGACGACCGGACTCTGCTGGGTATCTGGTTCGAAGGCCAGAAATACCACCCGGATCCGGCCGGCTGGACCCACCGCCCCGACCACCCTCTGTTGGCCCGCGCCGCCGGGCAGCTGCACGGTTACTTCGAGGACCGTGGCCGCACCGGCTTCGACCTGCCGCTGGCGCAGCGGGGCACCGCCTTTCAACAGGCGGTGTGGGCGCAGCTGCAGCGTATTCCCGCCGGTGAAACCTGGACCTACGGCACCCTGGCGGCCCGTTTGGGCCGCCCGGCGGCGGTGCGCGCGGTGGGCGCGGCGGTGGGGCGAAACCCCTGGTCTTTGCTGGTTCCTTGCCACCGGGTGGTAGGCGCCAACGGCGCTTTGACCGGTTATGCCGGCGGAGTGGGGCGCAAGGCCTGGCTTCTGGACTGGGAAAGCGGCCAGCAACCGGCCGCTTACTCGCCGGCGGGGCAGGCGTTGGTCGGCACCGGCCGGTAGCTCTGATGGCGGCGGGTGCGCCAGCATAGATAGACGCCGCCCACCATCACCAGACAACTGCCGGCGAAGGCCACCCGGAAGCCGTCGGTCCACTCCACCACCAACCCGGCCAGCGCCGGGCCCAGGAACTGGCCGGTGGCGTAGAACAGGGTGACGAAGCTCACCGCCACCGGCGCCTGGTGGGCCGGCACGGTTTCCGTGGAGGCCGCCAGAATGGACGTGAACAGGCCGGCCACGCACAGCCCGAGAATCACGAAATGGGCGGCAAATGCCCAGGGCTGCGGCCAGATCACCGGCAGGGCGGTGGCCAGCAGCGACAGCGACATGGACAGCACCAGGCCGTTGGAATAGCCCAGCTTATCCGCCAGCCAGCCCCAGAAAGGGCCGGCGAAAATCGCCAGCACACCCATCAACGACACCAGATGGCCGGCGCTCAGCGCGGACAGGCCGCCGTCCAGGGCGAAGCTGTACATAAAGGTCACCTGTACGATGTAGGTGAGCCCGAGCACGCCGTACACCAGCCCCACGGTCACCACATGGGGGTTGCGGAAGATCGGCTCGCCGGGGCCGCTGACGCCGGTGGCGGCGTCCGTGCTGGCGGCCATGGGCCGCTCCGGGTTGCGCAAAAACAACAGCACCAGCGTGGTCACCAAAGCGCCGCCGGCGGCGAAGCTCAGCCACACATGGCGCCAGCCGTCGCTGGTGTCCGCCTGGGTGAGCGCCGGCACCAGGGCGCCGGCCAGCAGCATGCCCGCGCCCACGCCACTATTGGTGAAGCCGATCACCGAGCCGCGCCGTTTCGGATAGGTGTTGGCGAGCAGCGAAATCAACGGTGTATAGCCGAAGGCGGTCCCCATACCCAGCATTACCATCAACGCCAGCAGCACCCGGTAGTCGCTGGCCTGGCTGAGGCCGACAAAGCCCAGCGTCACCAGCACCAGCCCCAGCAATACCGATTGCTTGCCGCCGAAACGGGCGGCGAACACCCCGGCCACCATGACCAGCAGCAAATAGCCGAGCGCGGTGGCGGTGCTCAGGTTGGCGGCCTGGGCGTAGCTCAGCCCCAGCCCGTCGCGCATCGCCGGCAGCACCAGGCCGTAGCACAGGCGCGCGAACACCAGCACCACCACGGTGCACATGGCGCCGGTGGCGACCATCAGGACAAAGGGGGGACGCTGCTGGAAAAAACGCATGATGATCCTCAAGGGCGCTGAGCGCTTCGTTATTATCACCCGCCGTCCGGCCTCGCCGTTCGGCCAGGAAGGGCAAGCGGCTTTACCCGAGTTACCCGGTGGAGTGTAGCTCAGCCGCGTGCCATGCGCATACCAAAGGGTATGTGCGGCGCGCGTTCCATTGTCATCGCACTCAAAACGGCCGGCACCGTGATAAACTGCCGCTTTTGCGCGAGCGACCTGATGACCGACGACACCCCTATCCTGCGCCTCAAGAAAAACGAGGAACGCCGCCTCAAGGCCGGCCACGAATGGATCTACGCCAACGAGGTGGATACCGCTCACAGCCCGCTCAAGAGCCTGCCCGCCGGCACCGCCTGCGTGGTGGAAGACAGCCGCGGCAAAGCGCTCGGCCGGGCCTTTATGAGCCCCAATTCACTGATCGCCGCCCGCCTGTACAGCCGTGACGTGAAACAGGAACCGTCGCGGAGCTTCTTCAAGAAGCGCATCGAGCAGGCGCTGGCGCTGCGTGACACCCTCTATCCGCAGCCCGGCTACCGGCTGGTGCACGGCGAAGCGGACGGCCTGCCCGGCCTGGTGGTGGACCGCTACCAGGACACCCTGGTGATGCAGGCGGGCACCGCCGGTATGGAAGCCCATCTGGACACCGTGGCGGCGGCCCTGGACGCGGTTTTGTCGCCGGCCAATATCGTGGTCAAGAACGAGGCCGGCGTCCGTGAACTGGAAGACCTGCCGCTCTACACTCGTGCCCTCAAGGGCGAGGTGCCGGAAAGCGTGGCACTGCACGAGAACGGCGGCCGTTTCCAGGCGCCGCTGCGCGAAGGGCAAAAGACCGGTTGGTTCTTCGATCATCGTAGTGCCCGGGCACGCATGGCGCCGTTGGCCAAAGGTGCCCGCGTGCTGGATGTGTTCGCCTACTGCGGCGGCTGGGGCGTGCAGGCGGCGATGGCCGGCGCCTCCGAAGTGACCGGCATCGACAGCTCGTCGCTGGCGCTGGAATACATGCACCGCAATGCGGAAATGAACGGCGTGGCGGAGCAGCTGCGCACCCTGGAAGGCGACGCCACCACTGCCATGAAGCAACTGCTCGCCGACGGCGAAAAGTTCGACCTGGTGATTCTGGATCCGCCCGCCTTCATCAAACGCCGCAAGGATTTCAAAAACGGCCTGGCCGGCTACCACGCCATCAACGAATTGGCGGTGCGCCTGGTCAAGCCGGGCGGCTATCTGATTTCCGCGTCCTGCTCCATGCACCTGCCGGCGGATAAGTTGCTCGACGTGGTGCGCTCCTCCGCCCGGCATATTGACCGCTCACTGCAGGTGATCGGCTTTGAAGGGCAGGGGCCGGACCACCCGATACACCCGGCGATCCCGGAAACCGCCTACCTGAAAAGCTGGTTCGCACGGCTGTTGTTCCGCTTTTAACGGCCCTGCTTGCAGCTTGCAGCCTTCAAAGCCAAACTCCCACCGCGATCAGGGTAAGCACCACCGCCGTGGCGCGTTCCACCTTATCGTGGTGCCGGCGCAGGGCGGCGAGCACCGGCCCACGCGCCAATAACACTGCCACCAGGCTGTACCAGCCGCCATCGATCACCACCGCCGTGGCGGCCACCTGCACACGGGCGGCGGCCGCCATATCCGCGCTCACGAACTGACTGAACAGCGCCAGAAAAAACAGCGCCACCTTGGGGTTCAGAAACGCGATCAGAAAGCCGTCGCGCACGGCGCTTTGCCCGGCCTCGCCGCTCGGCTGAGGCGCCGGCCGAGCGGCGGCGCGCCAACTGCTCAACGCCAGCCACAGCAAGAACAGCGAGCCCGCCAGACGGATCGCGACCTCCAACTGCGGGAACCCGCGCAACACCACCGCCAGCCCGGCCACGGTGGCGGCCGCGTACACGCCGATGCCAGCGGCGTGGGCAAGACCGGCGCTGACCCCGGCCCGGGCCGAGCCGCGCACCGTGTGGCGGGTGACCACCGCTAGGCTGGCGCCCGGCGTCATGGCGCCCAGCGCGCACACGCCGATCAGAAGCAGCCAGTCGCTTAAAGCCAGCATGGGCTAGGGATGTTCGGCGAATACTCGAACGCCTTCTTCCCCATACAGCAGCACCTGATAATCATCCTGCCGGTCGCCCATTTCCATACCCGGCGAACCCACCGGCATGGCGGGCACGGTCAGGCCGTAGGCGTCGGGTCTCTCCTCCAGCAGCCGCTTGACGTCCTCGGCCGGCACATGGCCCTCGATGGCGTAGCCGTCGATAAAGGCGGTGTGGCAGGAGCCCAGCCCCGGACGCAGTTGTGCCTTCTCCTTGATGGGCTGCAAATTGTGGGTCTCGTGGGTGGTGACCTGGAAACCGTTGTCGCGCATATGCTGCGCCCATTTTTCACAGCAGCCGCAGGTGGGCGACTTATACACTTCCAGAGTGCCGGCCTCGGGGGGCTCGGCCATGGCCAGGGTGCTGGCGATAAGCAGGCCGGCGGCGGTCAGTAAACGGTACATGGTGGTTCCTCGCGTCAGTGAACGATCAGTTTGCCTTGGTACATATTCATTTGGCAGGTAAAGCGGTAAGTGCCCGGTTGTTCCGGCGTCAGCGTCACCGTGGTGGTTTCCCCCACGGGTAAATATTCGCTGACGTCGAGGCCGTGGAACACCACCTGTTCGGCGCAGGGGCTGGCGTCGCGCCGCTCAAAGCGCAGCGTCAGCGGTTCGCCGGCGTTGCTCTCGATCACCGCCGGTTCATAGACCCCGTCGTCGACGATAATATCCACCGCGCCGTGAGTGGCGCGCCGTGCCTTGCCGGCACCGGCCAGCCAGAACCACCAGACAATCAACGCCATCAGGGCCAGGCCGGAAAGATTGATCAACCAGATCATGATTCATTGCCCCCATCGGCCGTGCGGCGATCCGCTTTGTTGGGTTTAAAGAAGCGTAGCCGGTTGGCGTTGCTGACCACGGTCACCGAGCTCAGCGACATGGCGGCGCCGGCGATCACCGGGCTGAGCAGCCAGCCGGTGAACGGGTAGAGCAGCCCGGCGGCCACCGGCACCCCCAGGCTGTTGTAGACGAAGGCGCCGAACAGGTTCTGCTTGATATTGCCCAGCGTTGCCCGGGAAATCGCCATGGCGTCGGCGACACCGTGCAGTGAGCCGCTCATCAGCGTAATCGCGGCGGACTCGATGGCGACGTCGGTGCCGGTGCCGATGGCGAAGCCCACGTCCGCCTGGGCCAGCGCCGGGGCATCGTTGATGCCGTCGCCGACCATGGCCACTTTGGCGCCGTCCTGTTGCAGCCGCTTCACCTCGCGGGCCTTGTCCTCCGGCAGCACCTCGGCGAGCACCTCGTCGACACCGGCCTGGCGGGCGATGGCGTCGGCGCTGGCCTGGATGTCGCCGGTGATCATGATCACCCGCAGGCCGCGCTCGCGCAGCCGGCGGATCGCCTCGGCGGCGTCCTCCTTGATGCGGTCGGCGACGCCCAGCACGCCGATAACCCGGTCGTCGCGGGCCAGAAACAGTGGCGTGGCGGCGTCCTTGCTGAGATCGGCGGCCTGATCTTCGAGCGCCAGGGCGACCCCTTCCTGTTCCAGCCAGCGGCGGTTGCCCAGCCGCACGGTGGCGCCGTCGACCAGGGCGCTGACGCCCTTGCCGTTAAGCGCCTGGAAATCGCTAACCGAGCGCGGCGCCAGGCCGCGTTCCTCGGCGGCGGCCATGATCGCCTGCGCCAGCGGGTGTTCGGAGCCGGCCTCCAGGCTGGCGGCCAGCGTCAGAACCTGGTCCTCGGTCTCGCCGTCGGCGGCCAGCACCCGGGTCAGCGCCGGGCGGCCCTCGGTGATGGTGCCGGTCTTGTCCAGCACCACGGTGTCCAGGTCGGCGGCGGTCTGCAGCGCTTCGCCCTGGCGAATCAGGATGCCGTACTCGGCGGCCTTGCCCACGCCCACCATCACTGACATCGGCGTGGCCAGGCCCAAAGCGCAGGGGCAGGCGATGATCAGCACCGTGGTGGCGGCCACCATCATGTGCGAGAACGGCGGCTGCGGGCCCAGATTGAACCAGAGCAGCGCGGCGGCCACCGCGATCAGCATGATGGTGGGCACGAACACCGCGGACACCTGGTCCGCCAGGCGCCCGATTGGCGGCTTGGTGCCCTGGGCTTTTTTCACCAGCTCAATGATCCGCGCCAGAGCGGTGTCCGCGCCCACCCGGGTGGCCCGGTAGACCAGCGTGCCGCCCTCGTTCAAGGTGCCGGCGGCGACGCTGTCGCCGGGGCCCTTGGCCACCGGCATCGGCTCGCCGGTGAGCATGGATTCGTCCAGCCGGCTGCTGCCTTCTTCCACCTCGCCGTCCACGGCGATTTTCTCGCCCGGACGCACCCGGACGCGGTCGCCGGCCACCACCTGTTCCACGGGGATGTCCTGCTCGCCGCCGTCACGCAGCACGCGGGCGGTTTTGGCGCGCAGGTCCAGCAAGCGTTTCACGGCGGCGCTGGTCTTGCCCCGGGCACGCACTTCCAGGGCCAGGCCCAGGCTGATCAGGCCGATGATCATGGCGCTGGCTTCGAAATAGACGTGGCGGGCCGCTTCCGGCACCAGCGCCGGCGCCAGCACCACTACCATGGAGTACAGCCAGGCGGTGCCGGTGCCCAGCGCGATCAGCGTGTCCATGTTGGCGTTGTGGTGGCGCAGTGCTTTCCAGGCGCCGACGAAGAACGGTCGCCCGGGCGCCGCCAGCACCGCCAGGGTGATCAGCCCCACCGCCAGCCAGGCCGCCTGGCTCCAGGTGCCCGATTGCACCGTCATGCTGCCGCCGAGCAGGCCCCACAGCATCAAGGGCGCCCCCACGCCCAGACCATAGCCGGTATGGCGCAGCAGTTGCCGGTAGTGGGCCTGCTCACGCTCTTCGCGTTCCTGGTCGGCGCGGCGAGGGTCGTCGATCACGCTGGCGCCGTAGCCGGCGCTTTGCACCGCGCGAATCAGATCCCGTGGCGCCGCCTGGCCGCTCACCCTGGCGCTGTGGTCGGCCAGGTTCATGCTGGCGTCGCGCACCCCGGCGACGCCGCCCAGGGCGGTTTCAATGGTGCGCACGCAGGACGCGCAGGTGGCGCCGGTAATCGCCAGCTGGATGTCGCCGCCGCCGACCGGCTCCTTGTCGCTGGCCGGCGCCTCGGGCGGGGCCGCCGCCTCCGTGCCGTAACCGCTTTCCGCCAGGGCATGGGCCAACGCCGCGTGGTCGGCGTCACCGTGCACGGTGACCTCCTGGTCGGCGAGATCCACCTGAATCTCCCCGGCGCCGGGCACCGCGCTCAAAGCAGTGCGGATTTTACTGGCGCAACCCTGACAGGTCGCGCCCTGGATCGGTAAGTGATGCGTGCGCATGGTTTTGGTTTCCGAATTCGTCAACGGCAACAGCGATTGGCGTCCAGTGTTAAACCTTGGGGCAACCCTAAGGTCAAGCAAGGCGTTCAGGGCCATTCGAAAAGCGATAAAAAAGCGTGAAAATGCAAACTTTTATAAAAGGGTCATAAAGCGCGAGCCCGGTACTGGAAGGCGGGCGAGGGTGAGTGGATGATGGCGTCCATCCTGATCGACTATTAAAAGCGAGGACATGGAAATGTTGAAGAAGACCTTGATGGCATCCGCGATCGCCGCGGCTTCCCTGGCCAGCATCAACGCCCAGGCCCAGAGCCAGCAAACCACGCCGGTTCGCGACAACGGCTTCTCGTACACCTACGGTCAGTTCGGTTACGACAACTGGGATTACGACAACGGCCCGGACGTGGACGTGCTCACCGGTGAAGGCTCTTTCGCCCTCGACGAGCATCTGTTCCTGCGCGGCGGCGCCAGCTTCTACGACGGTGACTACGACAGCCCCGGCAGCGATGACGTGGACGGTAACCGCCTGTATGTCGGCGCCGGCTTTCACACCCCGCTGCAGCGCGGCCTGGATCTGGTCGGTACCGCTGACGTGATCCGTGACGACAACGACTTTAACGACGAAGAGTGGGGCTACGCGGTGAGTGGCGGCCTGCGCCATCAGACCACCGAGATGCTGGAGCTGTCCGGCGGCGTGCTCTACGAAGATATCTACGACGGTAACTTCGGTGTGTACGGCCAGGGCCTGGTCAACCTGACCCGCACCTGGGACGTGGGCGCCCGGGTGGCCTTCACCGATGATTCCGACAACATCGGTCTGTTCGGGCGCTACAACTTCTAAGCCCGACTCCGAACCTGCTTCAGGACGAAGACCCCCGCCACGGAAGGCGGACGAGCGCGGCTACGGCCGCGCTTTTTTTTTGGCCAGATATTTTAGGTGGGTCTTGCCGGGGGGCTCTCCATCGGGGCATGCAGCTTGTGGGAGCGGGCCTCGCCCGCGAAAGGGGCGAAGCCCCGGCAGGATACCAGAAACATCTCTAACGGCAGCACAAACAGCCTCTCTGGGATCCTGCCGGCCGGCAAAGCCGGCCTTTCGCTTGCAAGGCAAGCTCCCACAAGGCCCGCTCCCGGAATCCTGCCGGGCTAAGGCGTCTCGCCGTGTGTGTGCAGCCACTCGCCGAGTGGGGCCCAGCTTTGCGCTTCCACGGCCTGGTCGAGGGCGGCCTGGAAGCCGGGGTAGCCATCCTCCAGGGCGGCGCGGGCGTCGCTGTTGGCGTTGGCACTCAGTTGCGCCAGGGCGGTGTCCGGCTGGGTGGCGTCGAGGATTTCCACGCTCACCGACGCTATGTAGAGGCCCTCTTCCGGCGCGGTGGCCTGGCGGTGGGTTTCCAGCGAGGCGAGCCGGTTGTCCAGGGTTTCCAGGGCGCAGCGCAAGGACGTCAGGGTCAGGGCGTCGTCCTGGTCCAGGGCGTTGAGGTCCGCCTGCAGCTGGTTGGCGGCCAGCTGCAGGTAGGTGCGGCGTCGCTCGCGCAGGGCCGCGGCTGGCTCGTCGCTCTCTGCCTCCGCGCCCGCGCGCAGGTCCTTCGCCTGGCGGGACGCGCCTTCGGCCCCGGCGATCAGCAGGCGGATCGGCTGGAACCCCAGCGCCACTTCGCCGTCGGTGGTGGCGCCTTGCTGGCGGCGCAGGCTGGTGGCGGTGAGTTCCAGCGCCGGGTCGTTGACGATGCCGGAATCCGGCCAGGCGGGCAGGGCGTCCACATAGGCCGGGTAGAGCGGCCAGGCGTCCAGGCGCTGCAGTACCGCCTGGCGCTCGGCGGCGCAGGCGTGCGCGGCCAGGGTCAGGTAGTGCCGGTTGAAGGCGCGGTAAAGGGCGCGCCATTGGCTGTCGGCGGCGGCCAGTGTGTTCGCGCCCGGGTTCGTCAGCAGCGCGTTGAGGGCGTCGCGCCATTCGCCGCGCCGGCTTTCCAGGGCCGCGCCGCTGTCGGTGGCCAGGTCGAGCGGCTGGTCGGCGCTTTGCGACGGCGTGGGCGGCCGCGCGGCGATGTCTTCTTCGCCCGGCCGGTCGCAGCCGGAGAGGGCGGCCGTGGCGACCAGGATGGCGGCGAGGCTGAAACGGCGCGTCATGACGATGCCCTCAACGACAGGATCGGCCAGCCTTTTTCCCGGGCGTGGCGCTCCAGGGTCGGGTCCGGGTCCACGGCCACCGGGTGATCGACCTTGCCGAGCAGTGGCAGGTCGTTGTGGGAATCGCTGTAGAAGTAGCTCCCGGCCAGGGTCTCCTGGTGCTCGGCGAGCCATTCGGAGAGCCGCTCCACCTTGCCGTGCTGGTAGCTGGGAACGCCTTTGACGCGCCCGGTGTAGAGGCCGTCGGCGTCGGTGGCCGCCTGGGTGGCGATCAGCCAGGGCACGTCCAGGCGGGCGGCGATCGGCGCGGTGATGAAGTCGTTGGTGGCGGTGATGATCATCAGGGTGTCGCCCCGCGCGCGGTGTTCGGCGACCAACTGCTCGGCGGCGGGCAGCCAGATGCTGTCGATCACCGTGTCCATGTAGCGCTGGCGCAGGCTGTCCAGCTCGTTCAGGGGGCGGCCCTTGAGCACGCCGAGCACGAATTCCTGGTAGGCGAAGATGTCCAGGCGACCGTCCTGGTAGTCCTGGAAGAAACCGTCATTGGCGGCTTTGAAGCCATCAGCATCAACGATACCCTGGTCGATCAGGAATTCCCCCCAGAGATGGTCGGAATCTCCGGCGATCAAAGTGTTGTCCAAGTCGAAAATAGCCAGTGTCATGGGCCCTCCCCTGTCAGGGTCGCTAGCTTAGCAGAGGCGGTGGGCGCACCGTGAACCGGTGCCGGTGATCCGTCTGATTCAGGGTGCCGATTGATTGCTCCGGGCCCGGCAAGGTTTAATGGCAGTAATTGGGGGACGGCGGGCTCTCGTCGTTTCCACGGGATTGAAGACAATGACAGGCATTATTGACGACAAAGGATACCGGCTGAACGTCGGCATTGTGATCGCCGGCCCGGACGGCCGGGTTTTCTGGGGTCGCCGGGTGGGCAATCGCGATGCCTGGCAGTTTCCCCAGGGCGGCATGATGCCCGGTGAAAGCCCGGAAGAGACCCTGTTCCGGGAGCTGGAAGAGGAAACCGGCCTGTTGCGCGAGCATGTGCGCATTCTCGCCACCACCGAAGGCTGGCTGACCTATCGCCTGCCGCGCCGCTTTCTGCGTCCGCCGCGCAACCGTCCCACCTGCATCGGCCAGCGGCAGAAATGGTACCTGCTGCGGCTGGAAGCGGGTGAGGCGGCCATCGACCTGGCGCGCTCGCCGGTGCCGGAGTTCCAGGAGTGGCGCTGGGTGAATTACTGGTACCCGATCCGCAAAGTGGTGCATTTCAAACGCGGGGTATACGCCAAGGCCCTGCGCGAGTTGGCACCGGCCTTGCGTGCCTTGCAGAAGCATTAGCGCGCCCTGCGGAATAATTAAGAGGACCCCCCATGCTCGATACCCTGCGCCGCATCGTGCAGGAAGTGAACAACGCGCCTGACATCCCGTCCGCTCTGGATTTGATGGCCAAGCGCGTGCGCGATGCCATGGGCACCGAGGTGTGTTCTATTTATCTTCGCAATAACAGCGAAGGGCGTTATGTATTGATGGCCTCCGAGGGTCTCAAGCGCGAGGCGATCGGGCGGGTCAGCCTGGGCCTGTCCGAGGGCCTGGTGGGGCAGGTGGGGCTGCGCGAGGAGCCGATCAACCTGGAGGACGCTTTCGCCCACCCCAAATTCCACTACCTGGCGGAAACCGGCGAAGATCCCTTCCACGCTTTTCTTGGCGTACCGGTGATGCACCACGGTGACGTGCTCGGCATCCTGGTGGTGCAGCAGCGCGACGCGCGCCGGTTCGACCAGAGCGAGGAGGCTTTTCTGGTCACCATATCGGCGCAGTTGTCGGCGGTGATCGCCCATGCCCATGCTTCCGGCGCCCTGTTTGAACAGCTTGATGCCCACGAGAACCTGGCCACCATTTACGACGGCCAGTCCGGCGCTTCCGGCGCGGCCATCGGCCAGGCCGTGCTGCTGTTCCCGGAAACCGACCTGTCCTCGGTGCCGGACCGGGAGGTGGCGGACGTCAACGCGGAGATCGCCCTGCTCGACGAGGCGCTGGTGCGGGTGCGCCAGGAAATCCGGGATCTCGCCGAGCGCGCCAAGAAAAGCCTGGGCGCCGAGGAGCAGGCGCTGTTCGACGTTTACCTGCGCATGCTCGACCGCCATGCCCTGCCGGCTGAAGTGATCGCCAAGATTCGTGAAGGGCACTGGGCCCAGGGCGCTTTGCGCATGGTGGTGGGCGCCCATGTGCACAACTTCGAAATGATGGACGACCCCTATCTTCGGGAGCGAGCCGCCGACGTGCGCGATCTCGGCCGGCGGGTGCTCGGGCAGTTGCAAAGCCGCAACCGTCGCCAGATCGAGTTCCCGGACGCCTGCATCCTGATGGGCGAGGATATTTCCGCGCCGATGCTGATGGAAATGCCCCAGGAGCGCCTCGCCGGCATCGTCACCACACGCGGTTCGCGCAACTCGCACATGGCCATCGTGGCCCGTGCCATGGGCATCCCCACGGTGGTCGGCTGTCAGAACCTGCCGTTGAAGAAACTCGACGGCAAGGAACTGATCATCGACGGTTTCCGCGGCCGGGTGATCGCCAATGCCACCGCCGAGCTGAAAGACCAGTTCGAAGACATCATCGCCGAAGAGAAGCACTTGCTGGCGGGCCTGGAGAAACTGCGCGATCTGCCGGCGCAGACCGAGGATGGCCAACGTGTCTGTCTGCAGGTGAACACCGGCCTGATGACCGACATCAACCGCTCCATCGAACGGGGCGCCGAGGGCGTCGGGCTGTACCGCACGGAAATTCCGTTCATGGTGCGCGACCGCTTCCCGTCGGAAGAAGAGCAGCGTCTGATTTACCGTGAGCAGTTGTCCGCGTTCGCGCCCCATTCGGTGACCATGCGAACGCTGGATATCGGTGGCGACAAGGCGCTCAGCTATTTTCCCATCGAGGAGGACAACCCCTTCCTGGGCTGGCGCGGTATCCGCGTGACCCTGGATCACCCGGAGATTTTCATCGTCCAGGTGCGGGCCATGCTCAAGGCGTCCGAAGGGTTCGATAATCTGCGCATCATGCTGCCGATGATCACCAGCGTGTTCGAGGCCGAGGAGGCGCAGCATCTGATCCACCGCGCCTGGCTGGAAGTCCGGGAAGAGGGCGTGGATGTGGCGATGCCGCCGGTGGGGGTGATGATCGAGGTGCCCGCCTCGGTATATCAGGCGCGGGCGCTGGCCCAGCGGGTGGATTTTTTGTCGGTGGGCACCAACGACCTGACCCAGTATCTGCTGGCGGTGGACCGCAACAACCGCCAGGTCTCCGATCTGTACAACTCCTTCCATCCGGCGGTGCTGCACGCCCTGCTGCATGTGGTCGAGCAGGCCCACGAGGAAGGCAAGCCGGTGTCGGTGTGCGGCGAAATGGCCGGCGACCCGGCCTCGGCGTTGCTGATCATGGCGATGGGCTACGACGCGCTGTCGATGAACGCGTCCAACCTGCTGCGCGTCAAAGCCGCGGTGCGCCAGGTCAACATGGGCTTTCTGCGGCGCCTGCTCAACGAAGTGCTGGCCATGGACAATGGCGAGGTGATCGCCTCCTATGTGGATCTGCAGCTCACCAAGGCCGGCCTCGGCGAGCTGATCCGCCACCGCAAAAGCGGCTGATCTCGAGCGGCGCTACGAAGCAAGATTTGTGGGAGCGGGCCCCGCCCGCGAAAGGGGGCGGAGCTCCCGGCAGGATTCCAGAGACGCTGATTGTGCTGTCGTTAGGAAGGCCTCTGGTATCCCGCCGGCCGGCGTAGCCGGCCTTTCGCGGGCAGGGCCCGCTCCTACAAGGAGCGGCTGTAGCGGGGCGGGCCGTCGGGGTGGCCGTTGGGGTGCCAGTTTTGCTCGGCCATCTCGATGCTTCCGTCTTGGTGCAGCTGTACCGCTGAGCTGGCGCGGGTGCCGTATTGTTCGGACTGGATGAACACCGGCGCGACCAGGCGTTCCAGGTCTCGGCTGACGCCGGTGTCGGGCAGTTCCGAGTCGGCCGGCTGGTGGCGGTCGTTGACCACTTCCAGAAGCCCTTCCAGCCCGGTTTCACGGCCCAGAGCGCGGTCCAGGTTGGCTTTGCCGCGCGCCACCTTGGGCCAGTGCTCGTCGAGCAGGCCGTTGGAGAGGCCGTGCAGGCCGGCGGCCACCGGTCGGGGCGGCGCGCCCCGGTTGCTCAGATACCAGAGCGTGCGGCGGTCACCGACCAGTAAATTAAACCCCGCGTAGTGATGCTGTTCCCCGGCCAGGGTGGCGCAAAAGGTTTCCGGGGTGTCGCGGCTTTCCAGAAAGGCCTGCGGCAGCAGCCCCCGGGAGCGTTCGCCGCCGACCGGTTCGGCGATCGGTTCGCGGAAATTGGTGATCACCGCGAAGCGACCGTCGCGGTGGATGCCCAGCCAGGTGCCGCCGGCGCGGATGTCCAGGCCGCAGAACACATCGCCGCGCCAGGCGGCCGCCTCGGTGGGGCGGGCGTGGAATTCGTCGCGGTTGGCGGCCACGGAGAGCGGCGTCGCCGCGCCGGGCCGCCAGTCGAAGAGCACAATGCACATGGGTAACCGGTTCCCTGGGACATAACAAAACGGGGCTGCTAGCATAACCGCCATTTCCAGCAGGGGACATGAATGACGCTAGTGTTGATCTGCGCCTTGATCGGCGTGTTCGCCGGTTTGCTGGGTGGTGCCCTGGGTCTGGGCGGGGGCGTGGTGATCGTGCCGCCGCTGATCTACTTGTTCCACGGGCTCGGCTTTGACGATGCGGTGGTCGCGCAGATGGCGGTGGGTACGTCGCTGGCCACCATTATCGTTACCGCCGGCAGCTCGGTGCGCGCGCACCATGTGGCCGGCTTCGTGCGCTGGCCGCTGGCCTGGCGTCTGGCGGTGGGCATCGTGGTGGGGGCGTTGCTCGGCGCGGTGGTCGCCGACCGTTTGTCCGGCGCCGCGCTGACCCGCCTGTTCGGCGTGTTCGCGATGGTGATCGCCGCGCAGATGCTGCTCAGCCGGCGCCGCGCGGCGAGCGCCCGCGGCGACCTTCCCGAGCGGGTGCCCGGCGGCGTTGGCCTGGCCGGGGTGGGGTCGGTGATTGGTGGCATCTCCAGCCTGTTCGGTATCGGCGGTGGCTCACTCACGGTACCCTTCCTGTCCTGGTGCCGCCTGCCGATGCAGAATGCGGTGGCGATTTCCGCCGCTTGTGGTCTGCCCATCGCCCTGGCCGGCAGCGCCGGCTTCGTGGCCACCGGCTGGGGGCGAACCGAATTGCCGCCGTGGAGTCTGGGTTATGTGTATTTGCCCGCGGCCCTGGCCATCGTGGTGACCAGTTTTCCCATGGCGCGGGTGGGGGCGCGGCTCAGCCACCGCTTACCCTCGGCCACCCTGAGGCGCATTTTCGCCGGCGTGCTGATCGTGATCGGCGTGGAATTGATACTGAACTGACGCGGTCCGCCCCAGGGTCGTGCTGACGGAGTATTGGCATGGAGTTTCCCCAGATTGACCCGGTGGCGATCGCCCTGGGCCCCTTGCAGGTGCATTGGTACGGCCTGATGTATCTGATCGGCTTCGTCGGCGGCTGGTGCCTGCTGATCTGGCGGGCCGGGCGCCCGAACAGCGGCTGGACCCGCGACCAGGTCAGTGACCTGGTGTTCTATGTGGCGCTGGGGGTGATCCTGGGCGGCCGGGTCGGCTATGTGCTGTTCTATAACTTCGGCAAATTCCTGGATGACCCGCTCTGGCTGTTCGCCATCTGGACCGGTGGCATGAGCTTCCACGGCGGCGCTCTGGGCGTGCTGTTCACCTTCTGGCTGCTGGCCCGTAAATTCGGCAAACGCTACTTCTCGGTGGCCGATTTCGCGGTGCCGGTGGTGCCCATCGGCCTGGGTGCCGGTCGCTTCGGTAATTTCATCAACGGCGAGTTGTGGGGGCGGCCCTCGGACGCGCCCTGGGCGATGGTGTTCCCCTCCGACCCCATGGGCGTGGCCCGCCATCCGTCGCAGCTCTACGAGTTCTTTCTAGAGGGCATCGTGCTGTTCCTGGTGTTGTGGCTGTACTCCGCGCGGCCGCGCCCGGCGGGGGCGGTGACCGGCCTGTTCGGGGTTGGCTACGGCGTGTCGCGTACCGTCGTGGAGTTCTTCCGTGAGCCGGACGCGCATCTCGGTTACCTGGCCGGCGGCTGGCTGACCATGGGCATGCTGCTGAGTATTCCCATGATCGTGATCGGGGCCGCCATGATCGCCTGGGCCTACAAGCACGACGACCGTCCGGCAATAAAGAGAGGCTGACGCCATGAAGCAATATCTGGACCTGCTGCACCGGGCCCGTCATGAGGGCACCTACAAGGGCGACCGCACCGGCACCGGCACCTATTCGCTGTTTGGCCACCAGATGCGGTTCGACCTGGCCGAGGGGTTTCCCCTGGTGACCACGAAAAAGGTGCACCTGAAGTCGATCATCCATGAACTGCTTTGGTTTCTGGCCGGCGACACCAATATTCGCTATCTGAAGGAAAACGGCGTCAGCATCTGGGACGAGTGGGCCACCCCGGAAGGCGACCTGGGCCCGGTCTACGGCGAGCAGTGGCGCTGCTGGCCCACCGTGGACGGCGGCGTGATCGACCAGATCGACGAGGTGGTGGCGGAGATCCGCCGCAACCCGGATTCGCGCCGGCTGGTGGTGAGTGCCTGGAACCCGGCGGTGCTGCCGGACCCGCGCCTGTCGCCCCGCGACAACGCCGCCAACGGCCGCCAGGCACTGCCGCCGTGCCACTGCTTGTTCCAGTTCTACGTGGCCGACGGCAAACTGAGCTGCCAGCTCTACCAGCGCAGCGGCGATATCTTTCTGGGCGTGCCGTTCAATATCGCCTCCTACGCGCTGCTGACGCTGATGATCGCTCAGGTCTGCGACCTGCGGCCCGGCGAGTTCGTGCACACCCTTGGCGACGCCCACCTCTACAGCAACCATGTGGAACAGGCGGACACGCAACTGGCGCGCGCGCCGCGCCCGCTGCCGGCCATGACATTGAACCCGGCGATCCGTGATCTCTATGCGTTCCGGTTCGAGGACTTCACCCTCGACGGGTACGACCCGCATCCCGGCATCAAGGCGCCGATCGCGGTATGAGGCCCTTCGCCGCGCAATTAAGGAACCACCATGACGTTTCGTTTAGCGATGATGGCCGCCAAGGCCGCCAATAATGTGATCGGGCGCAACAACGCCTTGCCCTGGTACCTGCCCAACGACCTTAAGTATTTCAAACGGGTGACGTTCGGCAAGCCGATCATCATGGGGCGCAACACCTGGGAATCCCTTAAGGGGCCGCTGCCCGGGCGCACCAATATCGTGATCACCCGCCAGCCGGACTATTCGGCGCCGGGCGCCAAGGTGGTGGCGGACCTGGATCAGGCCCTGGAGCTGGCCGGGCATTTGGTGGTGGTGGAAGGGCACGACGAGGTGGTGGTGATCGGCGGCGCTCAAATCTACCAGCTGGCACTGCCGCGCGCGGACCGGCTTTATCTCACCCAGGTGCACGCGGACGTGGACGGCGACACCCGCTTCCCGGATTTCGACCCCGGGGAATGGCGCGAAGTGGCGCGCGAGGATTACGCGGCGGAAGGCCCCAACCCCTACGATTACTCGTTTATCGTTTACGACCGCGCCTGACGCGGCGCGGCCGGCTCAGGGTCAGGAAAGCCCTTTGGTCTCGGCGAGTCGGGCGGCCAGATCCACCAGCAGGCGGCGGCCGTTGGTGTTGAGCTGGTCGGACAGGTCGATCAGTTGGCGGGTGTCTTTGTCGAAGGCGCTGGCCGGGTCGCGCAAATGCGGTGTCTTGGCCTTACCTTCCAGTTCCTCGAACAGCTCGGTGAGCGACATTTCCAGCGCATCGCACAGACGCCCGAGCCGCTGCACCGATACATCCTGGCGGTTGCGTTCGATGCGTGACAAGTTGCCCGCGTCGGTGCCCGCCCGAAACGCCACGTCCTCGAGGGTTTCGTCCCTGCGCACGCGCCTTGCTTTGAGAATGCCGCCGATATCCATGACGCCCAGTATTCGGAATGCGCTCTTGCCTCCTCAATGTGTTAATTGCAATAGCGCAAATTACCGTCATTGCGTATTAGCAAATAGCGGGGCGTTGAGGTTGAATCGGCGCAAGTCACAACGCCTTGCGGGCGTCTCGATAACGCCGTGTGGGCGGGCGGCCGGCGTCAGGCTTGCCGGCGGCCGCCGGTCAGCACCGGAAGGCCCAGGGCCAGGCGTCGCCGGGCGGTATCATAGGCGCCACCAGGGTCGCGGACCCGGCGCGGTTTGATGCGCACCGCGTCCAGGCGCCGGGCGAATTCGTCCAGCGGTAACCCCAGGGCGTCGCAAAGCCGCACCAGTTGCACCACGGTCAACTGCTGCTTGTTGCGTTCGATGCGGGACAGGTTCCCGGCGTCGGTGTGGGCACGGGCGGCGACCACCTGAAGCGTTTCGTTCCGGTTGCGGCGCTGTTCTCTAAGAATGCTTCCAACGTCCATCATTGCAATTCCCTCTGCGCTAGCGGGTTTTTATACATTGCGGTTTGCGCATAAGCAATGGATTGTGATTGCTTATGCGCTAATCTATATGGTTATACTTTGCGCGGAAGGGTTCTGCAAGGGCATGAATAGGGAATGGATGAGCGACAACGGCTGGATGCCATGGCAGCGCTGGCATTGCAGAACCCGGGGGCGAATGGCCGGCGTGATGGCGGGGCCGCGGAGGCCTATGAGCTCACCTGGCCGGGCAAAGCGGCGATGCTGGCGGCACTGGAGGTGCCTCCGGTGGCGGTATTGAAGCCGTTCCCGGAAGCGGCGTTGGCGGCGCCACGGATGCCGCACGGTGTGATCGAAGGCGATAATCTGCCGGTGCTCAAGCGTTTGCGGAAACGCTATCTGAAGCGGGTCAAAATGATCTACATCGACCCGCCCTATAACACCGGCGGCGATTTCCTGTACGCGGATAATTTCCGCGCCCGGCGCGGCGCCAATCCGGGCGCCGACGGCGGCGACGAAGGCCGGCGGCACGGACCCTGGTTGAACATGATCTATCCGCGCCTGGTGTTGGCCCGGGAACTGTTGCGCGAGGATGGGGTGTTGTTCGTCAGCATCGACGACAACGAAGTGCACACCTTGCGGTTGGTGCTCGACGAGATCTTCGGCGCCGCCAATTTCGTCGCCATGTTCGCCTGGCAGTCGCGGACCTCACGCCAGAACGACACCGACCTCTGCGTGCAGCATGAATATGTGGTGGCCTACGCGCGGCGCCGGCGTCAGGCGCAACGCCGGCTCACCGCCGCCAATGAATCGCTGTGGCGGACCTTGCCCGGCTTTGCCGCCTACCCGCTGGCGGTGCGGGCAGGCCGCTACGACAACCCGGACAATGATCCGCGCGGGCCCTGGAAAGCCGACCCCTTCGACGCCCCCAACGTGCGCCCGGCGCTCACCTACCCGATCACCAATCCGGTCACCGGCAAGGTGTACTGGCCGCCGCCGGGCCGCTGCTGGCGCACCGGGCCGGAGCGCTTCGCGGCGTTGCAGGCCGAGGGCCGCATCCTGTTTGGACGCAGCGGCCGCGCCCGGCCCCAGCTCAAGGTATTCCTGGGCGAAAAGCAGCGGTACGGAGAGGTGGCCACCACCTGGCTGGACGGCGCCGCCTTCGGCACCGCCCGCAGCGGCACCCGGGAACTGCAGGCGTTGTTCGGCGCCCGGGTGCCGTTCGTCTACCCCAAGCCCACCGAGTTGTTGCGATTTTTGTTGCGGCTGGCCACCGGCCCCGGTGATCTGGTGATGGATTTCTTCGCCGGCAGCGGCACCACCGGCCACGCGGTGCTTGCGGAAAACCTCGCCGACGGCGGCGGGCGCCGTTTCCTGCTGGTGCAGCGGGACGACGCCACCGGCGAGCCGCGCTGGCCGACGATCGCGGCGATTACCCGCGAGCGGCTGCGCCGGGCGGCCCGGGCGTTGGGCAGTGAGGAAGGGTTTCGGGCCTGGCGGTTGGTCAGCCCTGGTCGTGCAGGGTCCAGAAGCGGAACGCCACCACGTTGACCAGCGTGGCGGCCAGGCTCACCACCAGGCTGGCCACCAGCAGCACCGCGGGGTGGTCGCCGATCACGCCCACCAGCAGGCTGTTGGTGAAGCCGGCCACGGCGAACACCAGCATGCCGGCCAGCAGGATCGCGGCCAGCAGCGGCCACTGGCAGGGCCCGCTGCGGGTGAAGGACGTGCGCAGGGCGTTCAACGGGGTGTCGCCGCGCAGCATCACCCGGAACGGCGCGAAGCAGAGCCGGGCGTAGACCCAGAACGCCGGGAAGAACAGCAGCATCCAGCCCACCGACACCGCCAGGGCCATCAGGAAATAGGTGGCAAGCAGATAGGGAAAGCGCAGAAAAGCGGCCAGGATACTGTGCCAGGGGCCCTGGCGGTCGCCGCGCTGAATGATCGACAGCTGAAAGATCAGAGCGCCTTCGGCCAGCGGCCGCAGCATCATCAGAAACAGCATGCTGGCCGCGTTGAAGCCCACCACCTGGCCGCTGGCGTCGTTGACGATCACCGGCCCGGCCAGCCATTGAAACGCCTCGCCGATCAGCGCGAAGGGCGCACTGATAACAAACAGCGCCGCCAAATGGCGGCGCCAGAAGTAGAGCGACTCTTTCAGGCGTTGAAGGATCAAGAGCGGTTTACCACCAGTATTTTCCCCAGTGCTCCGGGTTGGCCCAGAAGCGCGGGTTATTCCATTGGCGGCGGAAATTATAGTCGTCCAGATCGTAGCTGTAGATATCCAGCTCGCGACCGTCCTGGGCGAAATGGCCTTCTTCGCGGCAGCCCAGTGCGAGAAAGCCGTTGTGCGGCCAGCGCAGCTTTTCCGGTGCCAGGCGCGGTTGGTAGACCGCCACCATGGAATCGGTGTGCAGATTGCGCAGCAGACCGAGCAGGGCTTCACCGTCCTTGTGGCTCATGTATTCAAGTTGGTCGGCGACCACTGCCATATCCACCCGGCGCACCGCTTCCAGCTGTTTGAACGGGTCCGGCTCCTGGATGCTGATCAGTTCGCAATCGTGATCGTCGCACCAGTGTTGGGCCACCGGCACGGGGTTCAGGCTGACCGTCAGCAGGCTGCGCGGTTGATGGCTGTCGAGGATTGCCGCCAGTTTTTCCTGGGGCGTTTCGATGGCTTTTGAGGCGATAGCTGTATTCATGGGGTCAGTCTAGGCGCTTAGAACGACAAGCTCCAGGGCCGCCGGTCGCCAAAGCAGGGCCTTTGAGCGGCGTGCTGTTAAAAATTGTTGGATCGGCGTGCGGGGGTGGTTGACGGTATTGAATTACTTAATGATAATCATTCTCATATTCTTTCGAGCCACGAAACTCAAGGAGAAGCGTCATGACTCAAGGAACCGTTGCCCCCCGCCAAGCGAGCGCCCCCGCCGTGGCCAAACAGGGCCGCAGCATCGCCATCACCGACGACAGCGTGGCGACCAGCGTGGCGCTGCTCAACCGGGACGGCAAATTGTGGATCGAGCACGGCGGTGAGCGCTATTTGCTGCGCCGCACCGCCAACAACCGGCTGATTCTCACCAAGTAGGAGGCGCCCCGTTTTCCCTGACTGTGGAACGCCAGCGGACGCCAGCTGCCCACACCCTGTTACCCCAGGAGGTCCGCTGTGACGGTCACCACTCTGGCGTCCGTGAATGACGTCTCGACCACGTTCCACCACTGCCGCGCCGCCCTTGGCGACCGTGTTCTGCGCCTTCAGGATGAGCCGGTGGCCATCCTCAAGGGGCTCTACCGGCTCGGCGCGCTGGTGGTGACCACTTTCGCCGACGGGGCGCGTGTGTCCCAGTCGATGCGCTATCCCACTTTGCTGGACCATGAGGCCAGCCTGGAATCCCGCGGTGAGCAATGCCGGCTCAGCCAGCAGTTGAACCTGCCGCTGTGGCATTCAGTGATGGCGGTGCTGGCGCCGGTGGCGGACCTGCCGGCGCGTAGCCTGCTGTTTTTTGACCGCTACGGGGCGCCGGTTCAACAAATGGCGGTGGCGCCGGAGACCGGCGGGCTGGCGTTTGAGGAGCTGGTCTGCGCCATGCTCCATCCGGACCAGCGCCAATTGGGGGCGCCGTTGCCGCGCCGGGCTCGCGGTGGCGCGTCGCCGGCGGTGGCCGAGCTGGAGCGGCAATGGTCGCAGCTTGACGACGACGGCTTCCGTGACCTGATGGCCGGTCTCGGCGACCGTCGCCAGGTGCTGTATCAGGCGGTACGGGACAAGTTCGCCTGCCCGGTGCGTATGGAGACGGTGCCGGCGCTGCTGGCGCTGGCCGGGCAACGCCAGCGCGCCTTCACCGTGTGCACCGGTAACAACGGTGTGCGGCTGTGCCTGAGCGCGCCCTGGTCGCCGCCGCGCTGGCAAAAGGGCCACTGCCATCTGGCCCATAACGGTGTGCTGGTGTCACTGGATATGGGGCGGGTGGCCAGCGTCTGGCGGTTGCGCCGGCCTGGTCCGGGCCGCGTGGTCACCGCGCTGGAAGGATTGGACGCCCAGGGGCGCTGGCTGTGGACCCTGTCCGCCGGTGACGACGAAGACGCCTGGCTGGCCCTGCTGAGCGACAGCCTGATCCGGGAGGGTGCGCCCGGTCAGCGCATGGCCTAAAAGGCGGTATCACGCTTCAGTGGGAAATTCCACCGCTCCGAGTTATTGCTGACGCCTTACCTTTCTACGAAGCTAGAGTTTTGTGGGAGCTTGCCTTGCAAGCGAAAGGGTGGCGTTAGCCACCCGGCAAAGGTTGCCCCGCAGGATTCCAGAGGCGCTTTGGTGCTGCCGTCAGACACCTCTCTGGCATCCCGCCGGCAAGCTTCGCTTGCCTTTCGCGGGCGGGGCCCGCTCGCACAAGGCGGGTTTAGAAGTGGTCGTCGAACTCGGCCAGCAGGGCCACCAGGTTGTCGGTGTGCTGGGGCAGTTCCTTGAGGGCTTCCTCGGCCATGGGGGCCACGTCGCATTGCGCGGGCAGTGGGTGTTCCTCGGCGAGCAGGGCGCGGAAGCGGGCGATGAACACCCATTGCAGCCACTGGCTGAAGTGCATGCGGTCGGCGAAAAACGGCGTGCTGCTTTCGAACGCTTGCGGTTCCGGGGGGTGGCCTTCCCACAGTCCCAGGCTTTGCAGTTCGCTCTGCATGTCGTCGAGCAGGGTATTCAGTTGGCCGCGGGTATCGGTCATGGGTCTCGGCGTCCGTGGTCGGCTTCAGTCATCGAATAACGGCAGCAGGTCGGTCAGTTCGCGCAGATGGTGAATATGGTGCTCGGGTTTGTCCAGGTCGCCGGGCCAGCGCAGGTCGATCAGGTTGGCCCACACTGCGTGGAAACCGTGCCGGCGCGCCGCGTCCACGTCTTCCACCGGATGGTCGCCCACATGCAGCGCCTGTTCCGGTTGCACGCCGGCGCTGTGCAGCGCGGCCTGGAACATGTCCGGGTCCGGCTTGCGCCGGCCGATGCTCTCCGCCGAGTGGTGGAAACCGAACAGCTCATGAATACCGATTCGTTTCAGGTCGGCGTTGCCGTTGCTGAGTGCCCCCAGGGTGTAGCTGTCCGCCAGGGTCTCGAGCACTTCCAGCGCGCCGGGGAAAAACGTCACCCGGTTGCGCGCGTCGTGGAATACCAGGAACGCATCGGCGGCGATATGGCGCGCTTCTTTCTTGCCGAAACCGGCGTCGATAAACGCCTGGGCCATGGCGTCGCGGCGCAGGCGGGTGAGGTTGTTGAGGTAGTCCGGGTGCTCACGCACCAATTGATCGCGCACCAGCCGCACCCGCTCCGCGGTGAGCGCCGCGGCGGCTGAGGGGTGGTGCTCGGCGATCCAGTCGCTGCAGGTCTTTTCCGCCTGCCGTATCACCTCGTCCACCGGCCACAGGGTGTTGTCGAGGTCGAAGGTGATCAGTTTCAGTCCGGTCATGGGCTCAATAATAAGGGCTTGCGGGTCAGTCGTCTTCCTCGCGCCGTTGGGCACGGGGATGGGCGCCGTCGTAGATCTTCGCCAGGTGCTGGAAATCCAGATGGGTGTAGACCTGGGTGGTGCTCAGGTTGGCGTGGCCGAGCAGTTCCTGCACCGCGCGCAGGTCGCCGGAGGACTCCAGCACATGGGTGGCGAAGGAGTGGCGCAGCTTGTGCGGGTGCAGGTGGTCGTCCAGACCCCGGGTGAGCGCCGCCCGGCGTAGCCGTTGCTGCACGCTGGACGGGCTGATACGCCGCCCGCGCTGGCTCAGGAACAGGGCTGGCTGGTCCGCGTCGGCGGTGAACAGGGGGCGGGCCTGCAGCCAGGCGCGCACCGCCGCCAGCGCCGGGGTGCCCACCGGCAGCTGGCGGGTCTTGTTGCCCTTGCCGGTCACCACCAGCTGGGCGCCGGCCAGGTCGATGCTGTCCAGGTCGAGGCTGATCAACTCCGCCAGGCGCAGCCCGCAGGCGTACAGCAATTCCAGCATTGCCTGGTCGCGCAGCCCCAGCGGGCCTTCGCCGCCTTCCGCGTCGAGCAGCTGGCGGGTCTGGTCGGCGTCCAGGGCCTTGGGCAGGCGCCGGCCGCTTTTCGGCGCGCGCACGTCCAGCGCCGGGTTGTCCCGGGCCAGGCCCTCGCGGTTCATCCAGGTGTAGAAGGTGCGCAGGGTGGAGAGCAGGCGCTGCAGGCTGCGCCCACCGAGACCCTGGCGGTGCAGCCGCGCCACCAGGGCGCGTACGTCGTGCACCGTGACCCGGGTCCAGGGCGGCAGATGCGGGGCCGCCCGTTCCAGGTCACGCTGGTAATGTTTGACGGTATGCGGGGACAGCCGCCGTTCGCTGGCCAGGTGGCGCACGAAGGCGGTCAGGGTATTGTCGTCGCGCTCAGGCACGTTGCGCCTGGCGCGGCGAGGCCGGCCGGCTGACGTCCACCAGCCGACGGCTGAGCACCTGCCCAATATGGGTAATGAACAGGGTGCCCATGGAGCTGCGGAAGTGCATGGCGTCGCGGCTGCCGATGGCGAGAATGCCGAGCCGGCCGTTGTGCTCCAGCGGCACCACGGCGGCGGAGCGCACCTGCTCGGCCTGGTCCTGGAACAGCGCCTGCAGCTCTTCGCCGCGCAGCACGCCGCACACCGCCTTGCCGGTGCGCAGCAGCGGCGCCAGCGGTTGCGGCAGGTCATCCGGGTCGACGAAGCGCACCTGCTTGCGCACCTCACCGAGCAGTTTGGCTTCCCGGTCGTGCAGCAGCAGGGCCACGGTGTCGCAGCGGAATTCGTCTTCCAGGCTGCGCAGCAACTGGCGCAGCAGCTTGTCGGTGCTGCGCGCTTCCAGCAGCGCCAGGGTCAGGCGGCGGGTGTGTTCAAACAGCTGGTCATTCTCCCGGGCCACGTCGATCAGGCCGTTAAGCCGCTCGCGCAGCTCTTGGTTGCGCTCGCGCAGGATCGCCGCCTGGCGTTCCAGCAGGGAGACAGCCGGGCCGCGCGGGTCCGGCAGGCGCATCAGCTCCAGCAGGTCGGAGCGCTGCTGGAAGAATTCCGGGTTCTGGCGCAAAAAGGCGGCCACCTTGTCGGCGCTCATCTTGGTGTCGTCGGTCATGCCGAAGGCTCCGTGCTGGGGCCCTGGTCCAGGGGCGGGCCCGCTACGTCGATTTCGCCATCATAGACACGGCTGGCGGGGCCTGTCATCCGGATACCGCCGCTGCCGTTGTAGTGAACCTGCAGGTCGCCGCCGGCCAGATGCACGGTGACGGTGTCGTCGAGCAGGCCGCGGCGCTGGCCGCACACCACCGCGGCGCAGGCGCCGGAGCCGCAGGCCAGGGTTTCCCCGGCGCCGCGCTCGAACACCCGCAGGCGGATCTCGCGGCGGCTGACGATCTGCATGAAGCCCACGTTGACCCGTTCCGGGAAGTGCTCGTGGTGCTCCAGCTCCGGGCCCAGGGTGGCCACCGGGGCGGTGTCCACGTTCTCGGTGAGCATTACCAGGTGCGGGTTGCCGAGGCCCACCGCCGAAATCTCGTAGGCGTTGTTGCTGGAAACCAGTATGTAGGTGTCCGCTTCCTGTTTGGCGCGGAAGGGGATCGCCTCCGGCGCCCACAGAGGCGCGCCCATGTCCACGGTGACCAGACCGTCGTCGGTGACGTTCAGGGTCATTTCGCCGGCGGCGGTTTCCACCTGGATGCGGTGCTTGTCGGTGAGCCCTTCGTCGCGCACGAAGCGGGCGAAGCAGCGCGCGCCGTTGCCACACTGGCTCACTTCCGAACCGTCGGAATTGAAAATACGGTAGCGGAAATCCGCGCCCTCATGGCGGGGCGGCTGCACCACCAGCATCTGGTCGAAGCCGACCCCGAAATGCCGGTCGCCAAGGCGACGCAGCTCGGCCACCGGCAACGGCGGGCCGTCCTCGGGCAGCGGCTGCTCAAAGCCGTTGAGCACCAGGAAGTCGTTGCCCAGGCCGTGCATTTTGGTAAAGCGCAGTCGCATGGCGGCGTCCGGATTTGGTTACAAGAAAGCGCCATTGTAAGGCCGCGGGCCGGCAAGGAACAGCGGAGGCCGCGGCCTTGCTCACGAAGCCCGGTTTGTAGGAGCGCCCCTGTGGGAGCGGGCCCAGCCCGCGAAAGGCCGGCAACGCCGGCCGGCAGGATCCCAGAGGCGTTGTTTGTGCTGCCGTTAGATAAGTCTCTGGTATCCTGCCGGCAATCAAAGCTTGCCTTTCGCGGGCTGGGCCCGCTCCCACAAGGCTCGCTTGCAGCTTGCAGCTTGCAGCTGGTCTACAATGCCCGCTCCCAATCTTTCGGATGCCCCATGCTTTCCTATCGTCACAGCTACCACGCCGGAAACTTCGCCGATGTGCTCAAGCACCTGGTGCAGGTGTCGGTGCTCGACCACCTGCTGCTCAAGGACAAACCGTTCGTGGTGCACGACACCCACGGCGGCGCCGGGGTCTATGAGGTGGCGTCCGAGCACATGCAGAAAACCGGGGAATACCAGGAAGGCATTGCGCGCCTGTACGGCGCCAGCACCGGCCTGCCGGTGATCAACCGCTACCTGAATCTGGTCAGCCGTTTCAGTCGGCCGGGCGGGCTCAGCCACTACCCGGGCTCACCGGCGATCAGCGCCGCGCTGCTGCGCGATCAGGACCGGCTGCAGGTCACCGAGCTGCACAGCACCGACGCCGCCCTGCTGGAGGCGCATTTTCGCGGCGACCGCCGGGTGCGGGTGTACAAGCAGGACGCCTGGGCGGGGGTGAAGGCGCTGTTGCCGGCGGCGCACAAGCGTGGGCTGGTGCTGGTGGATCCGTCCTACGAGCTGGGCGGCGACGACCGCGCCACCGTGGCCGGCGTGCGCGAGGCGATCAAGCGGTTCAACACCGGTTGCTTCGTGGTCTGGTACCCGATGCTGCAACGCCGCCGCGCGGACTATCTGGCGCGCGGCCTGATGGGGCTGGCGGACAAACACCTGCGGTTGGAATTGAACGTGCTCAACGATGGCGCCGCACGCGGCATGACCGGCTCCGGGCTGGTGGTGCTGAACCCGCCCTGGACCCTGGCCGGACAGATGGAAGAGGCGTTGCCGTTTTTGCACGGCAAGCTCAGCCAGGGCGGTGGCGGTTACCGGCTGGAGAGCGACGGCGGCGTGTTGCTGGAACACGCCGCCCGCTAGCCGCTAGCTAGGGCAGCAGGGTTTCCAGGCGCAGCTGCTCGTCCACGGTTTCGCGGGCGCGCACCAGGAACGCCTGGTCGCCGTCGACCATGACTTCCGCGGGCCGGTTGCGGCTGTTGTAGTTGCTCGCCATCACGAACCCGTAGGCGCCGGCGGAGCGTATCGCCAGATAATCGCCGGCTTCCAGCGCCAGAGCGCGGTCCTTGCCCAGGAAGTCGCCGGTTTCGCACACCGGGCCGACGATGTCCCAGTCGCGGCAATCGGCGTCATGGGGTTTCACCGGCACGATCTCCTGCCAGGCCGAGTACAGGCTGGGGCGGATCAGGTCGTTCATGGCGCCGTCCACCACCGCGAAGTTGCGGTGTTCGGTGGGCTTGAGGAACAGCACCTGGGTGATGAACAGGCCCGCGTTGGCGGCGATCGAGCGCCCCGGTTCGATGTGCACCGGCAGGTCGCCGGGAATGTGCTTGAGCAGCGCTTCGACGTACTCTGAGCGCGCCGGCGGCGCCTCGTCCTGGTAGGTCACGCCGAGGCCGCCGCCGAGATCCAGATGCTGGATCTCGATGCCCAGGTTTTGCAGATCGCCGAGCAGTTTCAGCACCCGTTCCAGGGCGTCCTCGAACGGCGCCAGCCGGGTCAGCTGGCTGCCGATGTGGCAATCGATACCCAGCACCTTGATGTGCGGCAACTCGGCGGCGCGCTGGTACAGCGCCGGCGCTTTCTGAATGTCGACGCCGAACTTGTTCTCTTTCAAGCCGGTGGAAATATAGGGGTGGGTCTGGGCGTCGACGTCCGGGTTCACCCGGATCGCAATCGGTGCCACCCGGTCCAGCTCGCCGGCCACCAGGTTGAGCAGTTCCAGCTCGGCGGCGGATTCCACATTGAAGCAGTGAATGCCTACCTTCAGCGCGTCGGCCATTTCGCCGGCGGTTTTGCCGACCCCGGAGAACACAATGTTGTGCGGCTCGCCGCCGGCGCGCAGCACCCGCTCCAGCTCGCCGCCGGAAACGATGTCGAAGCCGGCGCCGGCCTGGGCCAGCACCTGCAGTACCGCCAGGTTGCTGTTCGCCTTGACCGCGTAGCAGACCCGGTGCGGATGGTCACCGAAAGCGTCATCGAAGGCGTGGTAATGAGTCTCCAGGGCGTCGCGGGAATACAGATACAGCGGCGTGCCGAAACGCTCCGCCAGTTGCGTCACGGGCAGCTCTTCGGCGAACAGTTCGCCGTCGCGGTAGGAGAAGGGATCCATGGTCATTCCTGGTCGTCGTCCTTGGATGGGTCGTCGTTTTCGGTGTCTCCGCCCAGGCTCTCGCCGCCCAGCGGCTGGGCCGATTCGGGACGGTCGTCGGCCTTGTAGAGCGGGCCCTTCTGGCCGCAGCCGGTGAGCAGGGCCGCGATCACGATGAACAAGTAAACCGCGCGCATCGGGAGCACTCCGGTGTGGTGGGTTCGATGGCGTGGAGTATAGCGATTTCCGAAGGTGGCGACGATGACAGCGGCCCGCGAACATCCAGCGATCGCTTTACGCCGTAATGCGCGGCTCAGGCGGCAGCCAGTATGGACCGATAGTCCCCCGCCAGCTTCACCCGCACCAGCGCCGCCACCAGCGTTGGGAATGCGTCCTCCGGTACCAGCCGCGCCAGCCGGCGCGGGTCCTCCGGCAGGTCCAGCCTGCGTGCCGCGCCGGCGGCGGCGGGGTCGGCGAACGGCCGGAATTCCGGCCAGGCGACCTGAGCCTCGCGCAGAAAAATAGCGGCACCGGTATCGCCGATGCCGACAAAGCGTTTGAGGGCTTGCGTCGCTTTTGCCGGGTCGCCGTCGGCGTCATCGCGAAGACGGCGCAAATCACCCCGGTAGCGGTCCTGGACCTGCCGGGTAAGGTCGGCGAGCTGGGCGGCGGTTTTCTCATCCACCCGCGCATAGCCGGCGCGGTTGAGGGTGTCGGTGCGCTGGCGCCAGGTGCTGTTGGCCAGTTTGGCGGCGGTGGTCCAACCGGCTGCGCGCAGGGCGCGGGCGCCGCTCATGGCCACGCTCGCCTGCACCGGCGCGCTGGTCAACAACGAAAAATACAGCAGCTGGAATAACGGCGCCGGAGTGTTGCGGCGTACCGGCGCGCCCAGTTCGGCGGCGAAGGTGCGACCGTGGTGTTGCAGCAGAGCTTGCGCGCGTTCCTTTTGCGTGGACATGGGGCCTCCTTGCTGATCGTCGCTTCATTACTGCCGACTCTAGCAGTTGTGGCCCGGCACGATGCGCCAGTGCTGCCCGATTTAACAGGGCTTAACCGGTGATCTGTTTACGGCCACGGGCGACGGCGGCGCGCACCTGATCCGGGGCGGTGCCGCCGATGTGGTCGCGGGCGCTCACCGAGCCTTCCAATGTGAGCACTTCGAACACGTCGTCGTCGATCTGGTCGCTGAATTGACGCAGCTCGGCGAGGCTCATGTCGCTGAGGTCTTTCTTCTTCTCCACGCCCAGGGCCACCGCCTTGCCGACGATTTCGTGGGCGTCGCGGAAGGCCACGCCTTTGCGTACCAGGTAGTCGGCCAGATCGGTGGCGGTGGCGAAGCCACGGCGGGCCGCTTCGCGCATCACTTCCCGGTTGGGCTCGATGGCCGGGATCATGTCGGCGAAGGCGCGCAGGCAGCCGGCCAGGGTGTCCACCGCGTCGAACAGCGGCTCTTTGTCTTCCTGGTTGTCTTTGTTGTAGGCCAGCGGCTGGCTTTTCATCAGCGTCAGCAGGGCAATCAGGTGGCCGTTGAGGCGGCCGGTCTTGCCGCGCACCAGCTCCGGCACGTCCGGGTTTTTCTTCTGCGGCATGATCGAGCTGCCGGTGCAAAAGCGGTCGGGCAGGTCGATGAAGTTGAACTGGGCGCTGGTCCACAGCACCAGCTCCTCGCTGACGCGCGACAGGTGGGTCACGCACAGCGCCGCCAGGGCGCAGAATTCAATCGCGAAATCGCGGTCGCTGACCGCGTCCAGCGAGTTTTCGCAGACCTCGTCGAAGCCCAACAGCTCGCGGGTGCGCTCGCGGATGATCGGGTAGGTGGTGCCGGCCAGGGCGGCGCTGCCCAGCGGCATGCGATTGACCCGCTTGCGGCAGTCGGCGAGCCGTTCCCGGTCGCGTTTGAGCATTTCGAACCAGGCCAGCAGATGGTGGCCGAAGGTCACCGGCTGGGCGGTTTGCAGGTGCGTGAAGCCGGGCATGATGGTGGCCGCTTCGCGCTCCGCCTGATCCAGCAGGCCGGTCATCAGCCGTTCCATTTCGCCGTCGATCAGGTCGATCTCGTCGCGCAGCCACAGGCGGATATCGGTGGCCACCTGGTCGTTGCGGGAACGGCCGGTGTGCAGCTTCTTGCCGGTAATGCCGATCTTGTCGGTGAGGCGTGCCTCGATGTTCATGTGCACGTCTTCCAGCGCCACCGACCATTCGAATTCACCGGCCTCGATCTCGGCGCGGATCTCGTCCAGCCCCTGAACGATGGCGTCCCGTTCCCCGTCGGTGAGCACGCCGGCTTCCGCGAGCATGGTGGCGTGGGCCTGGGAGCCCTGGATGTCCTGGCGGTACATGCGGCGGTCGAAGCCGACGCTGGCGGTGAACGCCTGCACGAAGGCATCGGTGGACTCGCTGAAGCGGCCGCCCCAGAGTTGGTTTTGCTGGTTGTCGCTCATCTTGCTGCTCACGTCCGGCTGCGGGAATACGGGAATTGACAGGGCGCGCAGTATAGCATCGCCGGACGGTGGTATCGTACCCGAAAGCGTCTCCCCCTTCCCGACAACAAGAGCGCCCATGTCCGAGCCCCAGAACAATGTCTTTTTGCCCGACCTGTGCACCACCCGCGCCGTGCTGGTGGTGGTGGTGGCGTCGGAACTGATGGCCATCGTGATCAGCCTGGTGGCCGGCTACTTCGAGCCCTTCGGGTTCGAGCGGCTGGCGCTGACGTCGCTGTTTATTCAGTGGATCGCGCTGACCTCGGCGGCGCTGGTTTGCCAGCTGCGCGGCCGGCTCAATCGCCTGCCGCAGGCCTGGGCGGCGCTGGCGGTGGTGGGGCTGGTGGCCTTCGACACGCTGGTGTTCAGCCTGGTGGCGCGGGCGCTGATGTCCTGGGTGTCCGCCGCCCCCATGCCGCCGCTGTGGCATTGGGATATTCTCGCCAACGTGCTGATCGCGGCGATCATCTCGGGCCTGGTGATGCGCTACTTCTATGTGCAGGAACAGCTGCGGGTCAAGGACCGGGCGGAGCTGAAATCCCGTATCCAGGCGCTGCAATCGCGTATCCGGCCGCACTTCCTGTTCAACTCCATGAATATCATCGCCACCCTGATCCGCATTGATCCGGACGCCGCCGAGCAAGCGGTGGAAGACCTGTCGAGCCTGTTCCGCGCCAGCCTCAAGGACAGCGGCAGCGAAGTCACCCTGGCCGAGGAGCTGGCCCTGTGCGAGCGTTATATCCGCATCGAGCAACTGCGTCTGGGCGAGCGCCTGAATGTGGAATGGCGGATTGAACTGGATCCCGCAAGGGTTGCCTTGCCGCTTTTGACGTTGCAACCCTTGTTGGAAAATGCCATCTATCATGGCATCCAGCCGCTCGCCGAAGGCGGCGTAGTGCGCATCGCGGCCGCCATCGAACAGGGCCGGGTGGTGCTGCGTGTCAGCAACCCGAAACAGGACTGCGACAGCGAGCACCAGGGCAACCGCATGGCGCTGGACAATATTCGCCATCGCCTGGAGGCCCTGCACGGCCCCAGCGTGTCAGTGTCGGCCCGTTCGCAACAACGACACTATGAGATTGAAATCAGCTACCCGCTCCAATAAAAGAGCCGGATAAATAAGAATAAGGGGAACCCATGGACGACATCGCGAAAATGCAGGTCCTGGTCTGCGACGACGAGGCCTTGGCGAGAATGCGCCTCAAACGCCTGGTGGAGATGGCGAACATGGAAGTCAGCGCGGAAGCCGCCAGCGGTCGCGAAGCGGTGGAAAGCGCCGGGCGGCTGCGCCCGGACGTGGTGCTGATGGACATTCGCATGCCGGACATGGACGGCCTGGAGGCCGCCGCCCATCTGGACAAGATGGAGAACCCGCCGGCGGTGATTTTCTGTACCGCTTATGAAGAGCACGCCTTGCAGGCGTTCCGGGTGCACGCGGTGGATTATCTGCTCAAGCCGGTGGGCGCCCAGGACCTCAAGCGGGCGCTGGATAAAGCGCGTGTGCTGAACCGGATGCAGATCGCCGAGCTGAGCCACAAAATGGCGGCCAACCAGACCGGCCGCCGCCGCCACCTCAGCGCCCGCACGCACCGCGGCCTGGAACTGGTGCCAGTGGAAGAAGTGCGCTACTTCCAGGCCGATCAAAAATACGTAGCGGTGCACCACGCCGGTGGCTATGTGCTGATCGACGAGCCGCTCAAGGCCCTGGAAGATGAATTCGGCGACCTGTTCGTGCGCATTCACCGCAGCACCCTGGCGTCGCTGCATTTTATCGAAAGCCTGGAGTGCTCCAGCCAGGGCCGCTTCGAAGTGCGCCTGCGCGGCGTCAACGAACGGCTCAACGTCAGCCGCCGCCACATGCCCGGCCTGCGCCGCGCCCTCGTCAAACGCGGATAAAAAAGCAATGGGCAAGGGGCAATGGGTAATTGATAATTGATAATGGGTAGAAGGTGAATCACTGCCTTTAGCTATCCATTATCCATTTTCAATTATCAATTGCTTTACCCATTGCCTTTCCGCCGCGTTCGGCGGAGCGCAGGCCTTTCCGTTACACTAGGCGCCATCTATTCCCCGCCCAGGAGCTCCCATGTCCCGCGAGATATTGCGCATCGCTACCCGTTCCAGCCCGCTGGCCATCTGGCAGGCCGAGTACGTTCAGAAACGGCTGGAGGCTTTGCATTCGGGATTGCGCGTGGAGTTGGTGCGGATCAAGACCCAGGGCGACAAGATTCTGGACACGCCGTTGGCGAAAATCGGCGGCAAGGGGCTGTTCGTCAAGGAGCTGGAAGAAGCGATGATCGACGGGCGCGCCGATATTGCCGTGCACTCCATGAAGGACGTGCCCATGGAGCTGCCCGAGAACATGGCGTTGCCGGTGATCTGTGAGCGGGAAGACCCTCGCGACGCCTTTGTCTCCAACCACTACGACAGCCTGATGGGCCTGCCCGAGGGCGCCCGGCTGGGCACTTCCAGCCTGCGCCGCCAGTCCCAGGCGATGGCCAACCGGCCGGACCTGAAGGTGTCCAGCCTGCGCGGTAACGTGCAGACCCGTCTGGGCAAGCTCGACGCCGGTGAGTTCGACGCCATTATCCTCGCCTCCGCCGGCCTCAAGCGTCTCGAAATGCACGAGCGCATCCGTTACGACATGCCGCCGGAGGAATCCCTGCCGGCGGTGGGCCAGGGCGCGGTCGGCATTGAGTGCCGCGCGGACGACACCGACACCCAGGCACTGCTGGCGCCGCTCAGTGACGCCCTGACTTGGGACCGGGTCACCGCCGAGCGGGCCATGAACCGCCGCCTGGAAGGCGGCTGTCAGGTGCCGATCGCCGGTTTTGCCCTGCTCGAGGACGACGGCCGGCTGTGGCTGCGCGGTCTGGTGGCCAGCGAGGACGGCGTCACGGTGCTGCGCGCCGAGGGCCGCGCCCCCCGCGCCGAGGCCCGCGAGCTGGGCATCGGCATCGCCGAATCGCTGCTGGAACAAGGCGCTGACCGGATCCTGCGCGAGCTGTACGACCGCGCATGAGCCGTGGGGTGGTGGTGACCCGGCCCGCCCGCCAGGGCGACGCCCTGGCGGCGAGGCTGGTGGACAGCGGCCACCGGGCCTGGGCGGTGCCGGCGCTGGCGATCGAGCCGGTGGCGCTGGACGAGACCCACCGCCGGCTGCTGTTCGATCTGGACCTTTACCACGCGGTGTTTTTCGTCAGCGCCAACGCCGCCCAGCACGCCTTGAACGCTTTCTCGGACCTCTGGCCGCAGTGGCCGGTGGGGGTGCACTGGCTGGCGGTAGGGGAATCCACTGCCGCCGTCATTCGCGACGCGGGGCTCACTCCCGAGTACCCGCGCAGCGGCTTTAATTCGGAGGCGGTGCTGGCGTTGCCCTGTCTGGCGTCAGTGGCGGAAAAGCGCATTCTTATCTGTCGCGGCGAAAGCGGCCGTGATTGGCTGGCGGCGCGGCTGCGGGAAAAGGGGGCCAGCGTGGACGTGGTGCCCTTTTACCGGCGCCTTCCCGCCCCCGGCCGCCACTGGCCCGAGGGCGCCGACACGGTGATGATCACCAGCGTCGAGGGCTGGCGCGCAATGGCCGCGCTGGTGCCCGCCGGGGCCACGGTGATCGCCGCCGGTGAGCGCGTGGCTGCTGCCGTGGTCGAGCATCATGCGGGGCCGCTGGTGGTCGCCGACAGCGCCCATGACGCCGACATGCTGGCCGCCGTGCCACGGCGCTGAGCGGTCTCCGCCAGGACGCCTGTGGCAACAAGGGGTTGGACGGCACCGGCCGGTCTCTTTATCGTCTATACATTCCGCCACCAGCCATTACGGGAACGAACGGGATCGTCCGCCGCCGGCGGCAACAACAATAGGGAGACCCCATGACGCACCGCGCTTCTCACCGCCAGCAGGGCTTGAGCCTGTGGCCGCTGCTTATCGTGCTAATTGTCCTCGTCGCTCTGGCCGCCGCCGGCTGGTGGGGCTGGCAACAATGGCGAGTGCTGGAGCAGGACCGCCGGGCCAGCCAGGGCGAAATCAGCGATTTGCGCAGTGAACTGAACCGGGAGTCCCAGCGCCGCGATCAGGCGCTCAAGGAGATCCGCGAGTCGCAGGACCGCATCGAAGCCGCCCGTGCCCGCGACCGGGAAGCCCTGGCTGATGTGCGCCAGGGCGGGCAGCGCCTGTGGCTGATCAACGAAGCGGAATCCCTGGCCGCCCTGGCCGGCCAGCGTTTGATGCTCACCGGCGACGCTGAGGCCGCGCGCCGTCTACTGCAGGCCGCCGACCAAACCCTGGCACGGCTGGACGACCCCCAGGCGCTGCCGGCGCGCAAAGCACTGGCGGTGGACATCGAAAAGCTCAACGGCGCCCGCCAGGTCGACGTCGAGGCCATGGTGCTCCGCCTGGGCGCGCTGCAGGCGCTGATCCCGGAGCTGGCGGTGCCGGAGCGCCAAGCGCCGCCCGCCGAGGACACCGAGCAGGACGCCGGCTGGTGGCAGCGGTTGCTTAACCATCTGCCGGTGACGGTGCGTCGCCATGAGGGCGAGGTGCCGCTGCCGCTGACCGAAACCCAGGCGTCCACGGTACGCCTGACGCTGGACGCCAGCCTGCAGCAAGCACAACTGGCGCTGATGCAGCGGCGGGTGCAGGCCTACCGGCAGGCGCTGGACAACGCCGCCGCCATGCTCAACCAGTGGTTCCAGGAAGATCAGGGACGGGTCCGTCAGATGCGCGCCGCCCTGGAGGAACTGGGTGGCCAGCAGGTGGAGCAGGCGCTGCCGGAGATCGGCGCCGGTCTGGACGCGGTGCGCGGCCTCAAGCGGGACCTGCTGAAAAGCGGCGGTGACGGCGCGGCCGGGGAGGCCGGCCGATGAAAAAAGCCCTGCTGCTGATCGTTGTCGTCTTGCTGGCGGCCACTGTCCTGGGCCGCTGGATGGCTGCCGATTCTGGCTATTTGCTGGTGATCCGCGACCAATGGCGCCTGGAGTCCACGCTCGGCTTCGCGCTGTTGGCGCTGATTCTGGGTGTGGTGGCCGTGGTCGTTTTGACCCTGCTGGGCAACCTGGCCTGGAACCTGGCGGAACCGGTGCGCGCCACGCGGCGCTTCCGCCGCGGCCTGGCCCACCGTCGCCTGAAAAGCGGTTTTATTCTGCTGATGGACGGCGAACTGGATAAGGCCGAGCGGCTGCTCACCGCCGCCGGCCGCGAAGGGGATTGGCCGCTGGTGGCCTGGCTGCTGGCGGCGGAATGCGCGCGCCAGCGTGGCGACGGCGAGGCCCTGGAAGAGTACCTGCAGAACGCCGCCCGCAGCCGCCGTGGCGACAGTTTCAGTGGCCTGATGCGCGCCCGCTTCGCCCTGGACGACGGCCGACCGGGCGCCGCCCATCAGGAGCTGAAAGGCCTGGTGGAGCAGGCCCCGGGCAACAAACGCATTTTGGCGCTGTACGCGGATGTGCTGGAGCGCGAACGCGATTGGCCCGCCCTGTGCGCCCTGGCGCCGCGCCTGCGCCGCGCCCTCGGCGACCCCTACGCGGCCCGCCGGGAGCGTCGGGCCTGGCTGGCGCGGGTACAGCAAGCGGCACAGAAACCGGGCTTTAACGACGGCGACAGCCGCGCCCGGGAACTGCGTGACCTGTGGAAGCAGGTGCCCAGCGCCCTCAAGCAGGACCCGGCCATGGTGGCGCGTTACGCCGGCTTCCTGGCGCAGCTCGGTGAAGGCGGCCGCGCTCTGTCGCTGGTCAAGGAGCAACTGGAGCGGGATTGGGACGATCGCCTGCCGCCGGTGCTCGAGGCGATTGACGATGTGTCCCCGGACGAGCTGCTGCAGAACCTGGAAAAGTGGCTGGTGGACCGCCCGGGCAACGCGGCGGTGCTGGTCACCGCCGGGCGGGTGGCGCTCAAGGCGCGGCTGTGGGGTAAGGCGCAGAACTTCTTCGAGGCGGCAGCCAACTCCAGCCAGAGCGCCATCGCCCTGGCGGAGCTGTCACGGCTTTACCTGGCGCTTGGCGATCAGGTCAAAGCCGCCAAGGTCCTGGAACGCCGCGTCGCCGACCTGGACGGCCAGCTCCCGGACCTGCCACTGCCCTGACCAGCCGCCACGCGGTGCTACGAAGCCGGGGTTGTGGGAGCGGGCCCCGCCCGCGAAAGGGTGGCGCCAGCCACCCGGCAGGATCCCAGAGACCCTCTTCTCTGGAAGCTCGCGCCCTCCATCCGGGGTCGCGTGTCTGTGTTCTGCCCTTCCGGGAACGCTGTGAATACCCGCAAGCGGGCCCGGCCACCCATCACAGATGGGCGGCGTTCGGCGGCGCGCGAAGCAGTGCTTCGCAACACGCTTGCCTCACCCCTGTATGCTCCCTGTCGAACGTCCTGTTCTCCAGGGTCCCGGAAGGGCAGAACACAGACCCGCTCCGGGGTGAGATTCCGGTGTTCCGGGTTATCGCTGGCGCCGAACCTTTCTGCAATGTTCCTGGCGGTTGGTCTGACACGGTCGGTCTGACCCGTGGCGGTTCCGCTGCCCAGTGAGCGGGGCAATGGTGGTGCCTGGAGGGAGCTGTTTGGCCAGGGAAGGCCAAACTAACAGCGGCCATGGATGGCTTGAGCGGTCCCGGAAGGCACCACCATTGCACCGCGTCTCAGATACGGAGCTCCGAACACCTGGAGAACCAGCGTCTCTTGGAATCCTGCCGGGTGGCTGAAAGCCACCCTTTCGCGGGCGGGGCCCGCTCCTACAAATTTATATCTAGCGGAGAGCGGAAGCGATCTGCTGGGCGACCGCCTGCCAGGCGGCGTCGAGGCGGGTGACGAGTTCCGGGTAGCCGTCCTGGCTGAGGGGGCGGGTGAGGTCGAAGCGGCCGCTTCGCTCCAGACTTTCCTCTTGCTCCGACGGCTCGGCCTGGTAGTGCCACTGGCCGCTGACGCGGGCGTTGCCGTCGGTGGTGCCCTGGAAGCGGGTCACGCTGACGCTGAGCCGGCCCTCGGCGGGGGCGCCGGCGGCGGCCAGGTGGTGGCGCAGGGCGCGGGCGAGCTGGCTGGGCAGGGGTTCCGCCCAGAGGTGCCGGCGGGCGGCGTGCACCGAGGTGGGCGCGGTTTCCACCACCACGCCGGCCTGGTCCAGGTAGCCGGCCACGTCCACCCGTACCCGGGGGAGCCGGTCGCTGGCGGCGGGCTCGCCGGCGGCGGGCAGCAGGTAGCTGTGTTCGCTGGCCGGGCCGCCGCTGGCGCAGGCGCCGAGCAGGGCGCTGATGGCCAGCAGCAGCGCGGCGAGGGGAAGCGGTAAGCGGTTAGTCATGGGGCTGGGCCTTGGGCACGGGATCCGCCGGCGGATCGTGTTGGAAGATCAGAGCATTGGGTTGCTGGCGCAGGGTGCGCAGCACCGGCTCCACGTCGCGCAGTACTTTTTCCAGGCGCTGCAGGGTGTCGCCGATCTGGCGGCCGTCGCCGCCGGCGGACAGGCCGTCCAGGGTGTCTTCCAGGGTGGACAGCGTGTCGTTGAGGCGGCCGGGCAGGCGCTGCATGTCCGACCCGCCGAGCAGTTTTTCGAGCCGGTCGGCGGTGGCGGCGATTTCCCGCAGGGCGCCTTCCGAGGCCGCCAGGTTGCGGTCCAGGCCTTCGGCGATGTCCTGCAGCGGCAGGCCGTTGAGGGTTTCCAGAAGCTGGGCGATCTGCCCTTCGATCTGCGCCAGCCCGCCGGATACGGTGGGGAAGACGGGCACGTTCTCGAAGCGTTCATCGCGATATTCCGGGGCATCCTGGTGCACCTGCACGTCCACGAACAGGGCGCCGGTGAGCAGGTTGCCGGACTTCAGGCTGGCGCGCATACCGCGCTGGAACATGCGCTCCATGCGCCGGCGCCAGTCGTCCAGCAGCACGTCGCCGTCGCCGGCGATGCGCTGCGGTTCGATGCGGATCAGCACCGGAATCGAGAAGCGGTTGAGCGAATCCGGTTGTTCCGCGGTGAACCGCCAGGGCACCTGTTCCACGGTGCCCACCCGCACGCCCCGGTACTCCACCGGCGCGCCCCGGCGCAGGCCGCGCACGGTGTCCTCCACCAGCAGCACGTACTCCAGGTACTGGTCGAACAGGCCGCGGCGGGCCGCTTCCTGGTCCGGGTAGAGGGTGTATTCGCGGCCGTCTTCCGCCGGCGTGCCGGCCGGCATGGTGTCGTCGGGCACGCCGAAGGAGACGCCGCCGCCGAGCAGGGTTTCCAGGGACTGCAGGTTGACCCGGAAGCCCTGGGTGTCGAGCTGGAAGCCGACCCCGGACACGCTCCAGAAACGGGTGGTGTCGGTGACCAGCACGTCGTAGGGCTGCTCCACGAAAATGCGGTGGCGGATGCGCTTTTGGTCGGCCAGGAATTCGGTTTCCACCACCCGGCCCACGGTCAGGCTGCGGAAGGTGATGGGGTCGCCGGTGGTGACGCTGTTGCCGGGTTCGCTGAACAGGGTCAGGTAGAGCCCTTCGGCGCCGGCCTCGGTGACCGGCGGCTGGTCTTCCACGGTGAAGCGGCGTTTCTTCTCGTCGCTGTCGCCGGGCAGCAGCTCGATGTAAGCGCCGGACAACACTGTGCCCAGCCCGCTGATGCCCTCTCGGCCGATGCGCGGTTTGACCACCCAGAAACGGGTGTCCTCGTTGAGCATGCGGTCACTGCCGTCCTGCATGCGGGCGGTGACCAGGGTGTGCCGCAGGTCCTCGGAGAGCGACACGGATTCCACCGTGCCCACCTGCACGCTGCGGGTCTTGATCGCGGTTTTGCCGGCTTCGATGCCTTCCGCGTCGTCCATCTTGAGGGTGATGGTGGGGCCCTGTCCGGACAGGTGATCGAACGCCAGCCACAGGCCGATCAGCAGAGCGGCCAGCGGGATCAGCCACACCGGTGACAGGCGGGGCAAGGTTTCGGCGATGGCGCGGGAGGGCTTGGAGGTCATCGTTCTGCCATTGTCGGGGTTGCGGGTCGCGCCGGGTCGGACGGCGCGTCACTGGGCGGCTGGCGGTCCCACAGCAGCCTTGGGTCGAAACTGAACGCGGCCAGCATGGTCAGCACCACCACGGCGGCGAAGGCGACGCCGCCGGGGCCCGGGGTGATCGACATCAGGTTACCCAGGCGCACCAGGGCGACCACGATGGCGACCACGAACACGTCGATCATCGACCAGCGGCCCACCCATTCGGTGATTCGGTAAAGGCGCATCTGCGCGTGCATATCCACCGGCGCGCCGCGGCGCACCGCCAGGCACAGCCAGGCGAGCGCCATGATCTTGCCAAAGGGTACCAGAACGCTGGCGGAGAAGATGATCAAGGCGATCGGCCAGTCGCCGTGGGAAAGAAACTGCATTACCCCGGAAATGATCGTGGCCGGCTGGGTGTTGCCCAGGCTGGTGGTGGTCATGATCGGATACAGGTGCGCCGGGAAGCAGCACAGGGTGGCGGCGATCAGCAGCGCCCAGGTGCGTTGCAGGCTGGCCGGCCGGCGCGGGTGCAGGGCGCCGCCGCAGCGCCGGCAACGGCTGTGGCCGTCGACCGGTTGCAGCTGGCCGCACTGCTCGCAGCCGATCAGCCCCTGTTCGCCGGCGGTGAGGCCGGGCCGGGTGCCCGGCGGCGCCTGCGGCGGCCCGGTAAGGCGCACCCACAGCGCCAGCGGATGCAAACGCTGCACGGTCACCAGCAGCGCCAGCGCGAAGCCGGAGAACGCCCAGAAGCCCGGTTTCAGGGTCACCTGGGCCATGCCGGCGATCTTGATCAGGCTGACCAGGGCGGCGATGGCGAACACATCGGCCATCATCCAGGGGCGCCAGCGCGGCAGCGCGCGCACCAGCATCGCCGTGCCGGCCAGCGGCGTGGCGCGCGCCAGGCTGGCGTGCACCCACAGCAGCGCCACCAGAAAACAGGCCGGCACCACCACGATGGTGGCGAACACCACCACCGCCAGGGCCGGGTGATGGAACGCGGCCAGCTGGGTGGCGGCGTCCAGCAAGCCCATCTGGTCACTGACGCCGTTCTTCTCGAAACGGATATAGGGGAACGCCAGCGCCACGGCCAGCAGGATCAGGGCGCTGGCGGCCAGGGCCGGGCTGGTCTGGTCGTTGACGGTGTGCCGCGCCAGCGGGTGGCGGCAGCGCGGGCAGCGTACCCATTCCCCCGGCGCCGGCGGCGCCACCGACAGGATCAGGTCGCACTGCGGGCACGGCACCAGGGTGTCGGACGACTGTCGGCGGGTCTCTTCCATGGGGTGGCCGTCGGTAAACGATGTGCCATTGTGCCGACCGGCGGCAAGCCGCCGCAAGCAGGACCTGTGATTCGGAGCACCCTGTGGGAGCGGGCCCTGCCCGCGAAAGGCCGGTGCAACCGGCCGGCAGGATCCCAGAGACATCGTTAACAAGTCGCTTTTAAAGGTCTCTGGAATCCTGCGGGGCAACCTTTGCCGGCAAGCCGCGCTTGCCTTTCGCGGGCGGGGCCCGCTCCCACAAGGAGGTCTAGCGCGGTGCGTAATCGAACACGTCGGAGTGGATGTTTTTCGCCGGCACGCCTTCCGCCACCAGGTCGTCGAACACCGACCAGGCCATGGCCGGGGAGCCGCCCACATAGAACAGCGGCGCCAGCGGTTCGGCCAGGGCTTCCAGGGCGGCTTCGTGGACCAGGCCCTGGGCGTGGCCGGGGCGGCTCATGTCTGACAGCGCGGTGACCGCGTGGAAATCCGCCAGTTGGCGGCGCCACTGCGCGGGCAGGTCCGGCAGGTAGAGGTCCTCCTCCACGCGGGCGCCCCAGAACAGGCGCACCGGGTGCGGGTAGTCCAGCTCGATCAGCCGCTCGATCATCGCCTTCACCGGCGCGAAGCCGGTGGAGCCGCAGATGAACCACAGCGGCCGGTCCAGGGCCCGGTCGATAAAGCGGCGGCCGCCGGGCAGGCTCACGGTCACCGTGGCCCGATCGTTCAGGTCCGCCATGATGGCGTGGGCGGCGCTGTTGTCGTCGCCGTGGCGGACGTGCAGCTCCAGATCCCGGCCGCCGGGCGGATTGGCGATGGAGAACGGATACTCGCCGTGGGGCAGCACCAGCGTCAGGTACTGGCCGGCGTGCCAGCGTATTGCCTTACCGGCGGGCAGGCGCAGCCATACGCGGGTCACGTCGTGGTTGAGCGGCTCGCGCTCGATAATCTGGCATTGCACTTGGTGCACGGGCAGCTCGCCCGGTGCGGTCGTCTCTGGCACGTCGATCTCGCAATCGCTGATCGGAATGGCCACGCAGTATAGCACCCGGTCGGCACCGGGTTCGTGGGCGTGGATGATGTCGCCGCTGCCGCCGTGGCGTACCGCCCCGACCGTGAGGCGGCCCTGGCAGCGCAGGCAGACGCCGTTGCGGCAGGCGTGTGGAAAACCGAAGCCCGCTTCGCGGGCCGCGGTGAGGATGGGGACATCCGGCGCGCAGTTCAAGACATGACGGCGGTTGATCCCCACGCGGAAGGTCATCAGCGGGGGTCGGCTCAGCCGGCCACGCCCACGAACAGGGCGACGATGCAGCCCATGCCGAAGAACCACACCAGGGAGCGGGCGCTGGCCCAGTCGCCGATGTAGCAGATGCCGAACAGCACACGGCTCAGCACGAACGCCAGCGCGATGCCGTCGATGGTGGCCTGCGGCGCGGTGCCGGCCAGGTGCGCGATGATCACCGCCGCGGCGAAGCCGGGCAGAATCTCGAAGCTGTTCTGCTGCGCCCAGTGGGCGCGCTTGCGGGCGCCGCTCAGTTTTTCCAGAAACTCGCGGGGGTTCTTGTTCTCGTTGAGACCGAAACCGCCCTGGAACTTGGCGAAGCCGGTGAAGGCATAGGGCAGCAGAATCGCCGCCAGAACACACCAATACGCTAACGTCATGCTTATAAGCCTCTCGTTTTTGTAGGAGCGGGCCCTGCCCGCGAAAGGGCGCAAAGCGCCCGGTAGGATACCAGAGACGCCGTTAATCCCGTTTAACCGCCTCTCTGGTATCCCGCCGGCAAGCTCCGCATGCCTTTCGCGGGCCGGGCCCGCTCCCACAGTCGCTATATTCCGGGTCGCGATCAATGACCGGATTGTAATGTCTGTTCAATCAGGGCAAAGCGGTCCTGGCCCCACACCAGGCGGCCGTTGACGCGGAAGCTGGGCACGCCCCAGCTGCCGGCGGCCACCATGGCTTCCCGGTTGGCCTCGGCGTCGCGCTGCCACTGGTCGTCGTTCAGCCAGCGGCGTGCCCGGTTCCAGTTCATGCCCGCCGCCGTGACCAGCTTGCGCAGGCCGGCGTCGCTGGCCGCGTCCACGCCCTGGCTCCAGATGCCTTCGCCGGCGTGCAGAAGCCATTCGCGCAGGCGGCCCTCTTTCTCCGCGAACGGCCACAGCGCCATGCAACGCTCCACGCCCTTGCCCAGCGGGTCGCAGGCGCGGCCGAACGGCACCTCGTGCAGGCGCGCCTCGCGGGCGGCGTCGGTGAGGATGTAGAAGCGCTTGGCGCGCGGCACGCTCAGCCCCCGCATTACCATCGGCAGCACCGGGCGCAGCCGCAGCGTCAGGCCGTAGTGGTCGGCCAGGGCGTAGGCGCGGGGCAGGGCGATATAGGAATAGGGGCTGCGGAACGAGAAGAACATCTCCAGCTCAGGCCGCGCTTCACCGTCGTCGGCCGGGGCCGCCGGGGCCGCCGGGGCGCCGGGCAACAGCGCCTGTTTGGCGCGGCCGTAATCCAGCGGCCAGGGACCGCCGCCCCGGCCCAGGGTCTCCAGGCGGCGGGCCAGGTGGTCCAGGCGCTCCAGGCTCCAGTACCACTCGCCGCCGTAGTGCAGGGTGCCGGTGAGGTAGTGGCCGTCCTTGAGGAACTGGTCGCGGCGCGCTTCCAGGGCCAGTTGGGCCTGGTCCTCGGGCTGCTGGCCGTGGTCTTTCACCAGCTGTTGCTGGGCCTCCTGGTCGCCGCGCCAGAGGGCGTCGGACAGCGCGTGGGCCAGGCTCCAGAAGCGCTCGTCGTGTTCGTGTTTGAGCAGGCAGCGGGTGGCCGCCAGGGCGGTCTCCCGGTCGGGGATGCGCCAGTCCGCCGGGAAGCTCAGATCGTGCAGCCCGGCCAGGGCGGCGGCGTCCCGGGGCGCCAGCTCGCGCAGCATGTCCGGCTCCGGGTACATGGAGCGGTCCAGGTAGAGCATCACCCGGGGGGTGACGCGCACGCCGAAGTGCTCGGCGAAGCGCGGCAGCACCTGGGCCAGCAGCCAGGAGTAGGGGTCGTCGATGCGGAAGTAAAAGGTCGCCTCGTGGGGGCGGCCGCGCAGGCGCCGCCGCCACTCCGCCAGCCGGTGGCGCCAGCGTTGGGTGCCGGCGCCGGTGATCAGGCCGGCCGCGACCGGCATCAATTTGCGCTGTAGGCGGCTCATGGCGGTTCCTTCCCTGTGGTCGCTGTGTCTGGGTTTACTCGCCGATCTGGCTGAGATCGCGCACCGCGCCGCGGTCGGCGCTGGTGGTCAGGGCGGCGTAGGCCTTCAGGGCCGTGGACACCTTGCGTTGGCGCATCTCGCGGGGGCGCCAGGCGAGCTTGCCGCTGGCGTCCATTTTTTCCCGGCGCTGGGCCAGCTCGGCGTCGTCCACGCGCAACTGGATGGTGCGGTTGGGGATGTCGATGTCAATCATATCGCCCTCGCGGACCAGGCCGATGGCGCCCTGTTCGGCGGCCTCCGGCGAGGCGTGGCCGATGGACAGCCCGGAGGTGCCGCCGGAGAAACGGCCGTCGGTGAGCAGCGCGCAGCTTTTGCCCAGACCCTTGGATTTCAGGTAGCTGGTGGGGTAGAGCATTTCCTGCATGCCCGGGCCGCCTTTCGGGCCCTCATAGCGGATCACCACCACGTCGCCGGCGACGATCTCGTCACCGAGGATGGCGCGCACCGCCGAATCCTGTGACTCGAACACCCGCGCCCGGCCGCTGAAGGTGAGGATGGAGTCGTCCACGCCGGCGGTTTTGACGATGCAGCCGCGCTCGGCGATGTTGCCGTACAGCACCGCCAGGCCGCCGTCGCGGCTGTAGGCGTGCTCCAGATCGCGGATGCAGCCCTCGGCGCGGTCGGTGTCCAGGCTTTCCCAGCGGGTGTCCTGGCTGAACGCGGTCTGGGTGGGGATGCCCGCCGGCCCGGCGGTGAACATCTTCTTCACCCCGGCGTCGCCGGTCCGCATTACGTCATAGTGTTCCAGCGCCTCGGCCACGGTGGCGGAATGCACCATGGGCAGGTCGCGGTGCAGCAGGCCGGCCCGGTCCAGCTCGCCGAGAATGCCCATCACGCCGCCGGCGCGGTGCACGTCTTCCATATGGTATTTCTGGGTGGCCGGCGCCACCTTGCACAGGCACGGCACCTTGCGGCTGAGCCGGTCGATGTGCTCCATGGTGAAGTCCACGCCGCCTTCCTGGGCCGCCGCCAGCAGGTGCAGCACGGTGTTGGTGGAGCCGCCCATGGCGATGTCCAGGCTCATGGCGTTCTCGAACGCCTTGAAGGAGGCGATGTTGCGCGGCAGCACGCTCTCCATGTCCTGCTCGTAATAGAGCTTGGCGAGATCGACGATGCGACGGCCCGCTTCCAGGAACAGCTCGCGGCGGTCGGCGTGGGTGGCCAGCAGCGAGCCGTTGCCGGGCAGCGACAGGCCCAGCGCCTCGGTCAGGCAGTTCATCGAGTTGGCGGTGAACATGCCGGAGCAGGAGCCGCAGGTGGGGCAGGCGGAGCGTTCCACCTCGGCCACGGTGGCGTCGTCCACCTTGTCGTCGGCGGCCATCACCATGGCGTCCACCAGATCCAGCTTGTGCTCGCCCAGCTTGGTCTTGCCCGCTTCCATGGGGCCGCCGGAGACGAAGATCACCGGGATATTCAGGCGCATGGCGGCCATCAACATCCCCGGGGTGATCTTGTCGCAGTTGGAAATGCACACCAGCGCGTCGGCGCAGTGGGCGTTGACCATGTACTCCACCGAGTCGGCGATGATGTCGCGGCTGGGCAGTGAGTAGAGCATGCCGTCGTGGCCCATGGCGATGCCGTCGTCCACCGCGATGGTGTTGAACTCCTTGGCGATGCCGCCGGCCTTTTCCACTTCCCCGGCCACCAGCTGGCCCATGTCCTTCAGATGCACGTGCCCGGGCACGAACTGGGTGAAGGAGTTGGCGATGGCGATGATCGGTTTGCCGAAGTCATCGTCCTTCATGCCGGTGGCGCGCCAAAGCGCCCGGGCGCCGGCCATGTTGCGGCCGTGGGTGGTGGTACGGGAGCGGTACTGAGGCATGGGGCTCTTCGCTGTCTGATCCGGAAAGCGGAGATTGTAGCGCAGCGTGGCCGCCAAGGGGGAATATCGCCACGACTGGTGTGGGAGATGGCTCTCACGCTATCCGGAATCTCCTACATACCCTCCCGGACCGGGATGCTAGCGTCGAGAGGAAATCAGGAAGAGAGGGTTTTGGAACTGGAAATCCGGGAAAAGAATCCGCTGTATATCCCTTTGACATATACGTCTTCAGGGGCGAGAATTGGCGAGTCGATCCGGACATCGGAGGAGTTCGCCATGGAAAAGACCACCGTATTCAAAAGCAATCGAACCCAGGCGGTGCGCCTGCCCAAGGCGGTCGCCTTCCCCGATGACGTCAAGCAGGTGGACATCGTCGCCGTGGGGCGCGCGCGCCTTATCGTGCCCGCCGGTGAGGCCTGGGACAGCTGGTTCGACGGCCCGGATGTGAGCGCGGATTTCATGAATCAGCGCGAGCAGCCCGACGACCAGGAACGCGAGGGCTTCTGATGCTGAAGTACATGCTGGATACCAACATCTGCATCTTCACCATCAAGAACAAGCCGGCGGAAGTCCGTGAGGCGTTCAGGCGCAGCCAGGGTCAGTTGTGTATCAGCAGCGTCACGCTGATGGAGCTGGTCTACGGCACCGAGCGCTCGGCAATACCCCGCGACAACCTCGCCGTGGTGGAGGGCTTCGCAGCCCGCCTCGAGGTGCTGGACTACGATCCGCAAGCCGCGATGCACACCGGCCAGCTACGCGCCGAGCTGGCCCGGAGCGGGCAGCCCATTGGCCCCTACGATCATATGATCGCCGGCCATGCCCGTAGCCAGGGTCTGATACTGGTCACCAACAACACGCGTGAATTCCAGCGTGTTCCAGGTCTGCGCATCGAGGACTGGGTGCCCGCCGATTAGAAAGCCCGCTACAGCTTTTTCACGAACACCTTGGAGTTGCGCTGCCAGTTGTAGAGCTGTTGGCGCTGCTCGGGCAGGGCCTCCACGCCGGCCGGTTCGAAGCCTTGCTCGCGGAACCAGTGGGCGGTGTGGGTGGTGAGCACGAACAGGGTTTTCAGGCCTTGCTCCCGGGCTCGGCGCTCCAGGTAGCGCAGCATCTGCAGGCCGCGCTCGCTGTTGCGGTAATGCGGGTGCACCGCGACGCAGGCCAACTCGCCGATGTGGTCGATGGTGAACGGGTAGAGGGCGGCGCAGGCGATCACCATGCCGTCGCGTTCGATGATCACGAAGCGCTGGATTTCATTTTCCAGCAGTTCCCGGGAGCGGCGCACCAGGACGCCGCTTTGCTCCAGGGGTTCGAGCAGTTCCAGGATGCCGCCGACGTCGTCGATGCGGGCACCGCGCAGGGTTTCGTAGGTTTCCCGGGTGACCATGGTGCCGCAGCCATCGCGGGTGAACAGCTCCTTGAGCAGGGCACCGTCTTCGCTGGCGTCGAGCAGGTGGGCTCGCGCCACGCCGTTGCTGGCGGCGTGGTAGGCGGCGGTGAGCTGGCGTTCCACGGCGCTGTCGATGAAGCGTTCCTCGCCCAGCAGCCGGCCGGCTTCCTGGGGCGACAGTTCGCGCAGCAGGCGCTGTTCATTGTCTTCGATGCGGATGCCGTCGCCGAGCACGATCATCTTGTCGGCGCCCAGCGCAATGGCGGCGGTGGAGGCCACGTCCTCGGCGTTGAGGTTGAACAGCTCGCCGGTGGGCGAGGAGCCCAGCGGTGACAGCAGCACCACGTTGCCGGCGTCCATCTGCTGGCGGATGGCGTCCACTTCGATGCGCCGCACCTCGCCGGTGTGCTGATAATCGAAACCGTTGCGCACGCCCACCGGCTTGGCGATCACGAAGTTGCCGCTGATTAGCTGGATCGCGGCGTTGTGCATGGGCGAGTTGGCCAGCCCCATGGAGAACAGACCTTCCAGCTTCAGGCGCAAGGCGCCCACCGCCGCCATCACCGCTTCCAGGGCGTTGCTGTCGGTGATGCGGGTGTAGTGCTCGAAGCGGCTCTCCAGGCCGGCGGCTTCCAGCCGCTGGCTGATCTGCGGCCGGGCGCCGTGCACCAGCACCAGTTTGACGCCCAGCGCGTTGAGCAGCGCCAGATCGTGCACCAGGGTGGGCAGGCGCGGGGTATCCAGCACCTCACCGCCGAGCAGCACCACGAAGGTGCGGCCGCGATGGGCGTTGATGTACGGCGACGAATTACGAAACCAGTTCACCTGGTCGTTGGCGCTGGGGGTGCTGGGCACGGGATTCTCTGGGCTCGATGACATTGGGGGAGTATAGCCACCGCCGGGCGGTGCGGACCAGATCGGATTCAGGATGCAAGGACTGCAGCCTCAAGCTTGTGGGAGCGGGCCCTGCCCGCGAAAGGCAAGCTTACAGCGTGCCGGCAGGATACCAGAGAGCTTTAAAAGCAAGATGCTAACAAGGTCTCTGGAATCCCGCCGGGTGGCTAATGCCACCCTTTCGCGGGCAGGGCCCGCTCCCACCAGGTTGCGGCGTAGCCGCCTCAGGCCCCAAACAACCCCTTGAAGAAAAAGAAGAACAGAATCGAAAGCAGGGCGCCGGCCGGCAGTGTCACCACCCAGGAGGTAAAGATGGTGCCCACGGTGCGCAGGTTCAGCGAGCCGATGCCGCGCGCCATGCCGACGCCGAGCACCGCGCCCACCAGGGTGTGGGTGGTGGAGATCGGCAGGCCGGTGCCGGACGCCAGCACCACCGTGGTGGCGGCGCCCAGCTCGGCGGCGAAGCCGCGGCTGGGGGTCAGAGCGGTGATCTTGGTGCCCACGGTGGCCATCACCCGGGCGCCGAGAATCGCCAGGCCGAACACGATGCCCATGGCGCCGACCAGCAGGATCCAGCTGGGCATGGCGGCTTCTTCGCCGACCTGGCCGCCGCTGGCGATCACGCTATTGATGGCGGCCAGCGGGCCCACCGCGTTGGCCACGTCGTTGGAGCCGTGGGCGAAGGCCATGGCGCAGGCGGTGAAGATCATCAACACGGCGAAGATGCGCTCCACCGAGTGGAAACGGAAATCCTTGTCGGCTTCCAGGTCCGGCTGGATGCGGCTCAGGATGCTGGCGCCGATGACCGCCACCAGCACGCCGCCGACCACCGCCCAGCCCAGGCTGGCGGCGAAGGTGATATCCAGGCCGATATGCTTGAGGCCCTTGACCAGGGTCACGGCGGTCATCACGTAACCGACCATGAACATATAGAAGGGCACCACTTTCTTGGCGCGCTGGAAGGGGTCGTCGTGGTTGAGCACCAGACGTTGCACGCTTTTGATCAGGAAGAAGGAGATAAACCCGGCGAGCAGCGGCGACGTCACCCAACTGGCGACGATGGTGCCGACCTTGTCCCAGTGCACCGAATCCATGCCCACGCCGACGGCGGCGAAACCGACGATGGCGCCGACAATGGAGTGGGTGGTGGACACCGGCCAACCGAACCAGGATGCCACCACCAGCCAGATGCCCGCCGCCAGCAGCGCCGACAGCATGCCGTAGACCAGATAGTGCGGTGTCTCGCTGAAGACGCTGGCGTCGACGATGCCTTTGCGCACCGTGGCGGTCACCTCACCGCCGGCCAGATAGGCGCCGGCGAACTCGAAGACGATGGCGATCATCACCGCCTGCCCGACGGTGAGAGCGCCCGCCCCCACCGAGGTGCCCATGGCGTTGGCCACGTCGTTGGCGCCCACGCCCCAGGCCATAAGAAAACCGACCGCGCCGGCGATAATCAGCATCAGCATGCTGTGTTCGAGCATCCACTCCATAGCGAACCTCTGGTCAGGGTGCTTGGGTCAGGCTTTAGCGGGCCAGCAGTAGTTGCAGGCGGCCGCCCACTTTTTGGGCGCGGTCGGCCAGATCGCCGATCCACTCGATGATTTTGTACAGGAAGATCACGTCCACCGGCGGCAACTCGGATTCCAGCTTGAACAGTTCCGAACGGATCTGAATCTGCTGCTCGTCGTTGGCCCGTTCCAGCCGGTCCAGGTCTTCGATCAGCTCCTCGACCAGCTGGATCTCGCGGCCGCTGAAGCCGGTTTCCACCAGTTCGTCGAGTTCGTTGATCGCTTTCTGGGCCTGGGCCGAGGTCTCGATGGCGCCTTGCAGATAGACGTTCATGGCCTCGGCGATGGGCTGCGGAATGGTCATTTGCCGGCCCAGCATCAGACCGGCGATGTCCTTGGCCTTGTTGGCCACCTTGTCCTGGACGCTCACCAGCTCCAGCAGGTCGGTGCGGGACACCGGCAGGAACAGGCTTTTCGGCAGATTGAGGCGGAATTCTTTTTTCAGGGTGTCCGCCTGGTTCTCCAGGTCGGCGATGCGCTGACGGGCGGCCTTGGCCTTTTCCCAGTCGTTACTGCTGACCCCGGCGAAGAACTCGCCCAGGCCCAGTGCGCATTCGTGCACGGTGTCGTAGTGCTGTTGCAGCGGTTTGATCGGTGAGCGGCCAAACAGGCCGGCGATCGAGCTTCCGAAGGACATGGGGCTACCCTGTAACGGAACGGTCATAATGATGGGGCGCGAGTATAGAGGGAAGCTTCCGTCAATTCCAACGCCCCGCCCGGAGCCCGCCTGGGCGGGCCTGGTTCAGGTTCCTCCGGAACGGGGATGGCGGCAAGTGCCGGCTCGGTCTACAGTAATCGGCAAACGGATACAGACAATCAAAAGACGGGGGAGCACCACCGTGAATGCCAGCGCCGTTCCCGCGCATCTGCGCGGCCAGGAAGTGGACGTTCGCTGGGTAATGCGCGAATTGCTCGATGAGCAGCGCGTGACCCGGGAAGAGTTCAACGTTATTTCCACCACGCCCAGGGAAAACAAGGAACTCAACTGGCACCCGTTGCAGGTGGTGGCCAAGTACCGTCTGGTGGACCGCGCCCACGGCCAGCGTATCATGGACGTGGAATTCCTCAGCGACTGGCTGGCGGCGAAAAGCGGCCTGCCTCTCTATCACATCGACCCGCTCAAGGTGGATGTGGATCAGATCACCCGGGTGATGAGCTACGCGTTCGCCGAACGGCACGGCATCGTCGCCGTGGAAAGCCACCGCGACCGGGTGGTGGTGGCCTGCGATCAGCCCTTCAAACCGGACTGGCAGGAGCATCTCAAGCAGGTGCTGGGCGACCGCGCCCTGGAGGTGGTGTTCGCTAACCCGGAGCAACTGCGCCGCTACCGCATCGAGTTCTACAACCTGAGCCGCTCGATCGCCGGCGCCGCCCGCAGCGGCGGCCAGGAGCTGTCCGGCATCACCAACTTCGAGCAGCTGCTGGAAGTGGGCAAGGGCCACCCGGACGCCGACGACCAGCACATCGTCAATATCGTCGACTGGATTCTGCAGTACGCGTTTTCCCAGCGCGCCAGTGACATCCACCTGGAGCCGCGCCGGGACCTGGGCAAGATGCGCTTCCGCATCGACGGCGTGCTGCACGACGTCTACGAGCTGCCGGCCACCATCATGGCGGCGGTCACCAGCCGGCTGAAGATCCTGTCGCGGCTGAACGTGGCCGAGAAGCGCAAACCCCAGGACGGCCGCCTGAAGACCAAGTCCCCGGACGGCGACGAAGTGGAGCTGCGTATCTCCACCCTGCCCACCGCCTTCGGCGAAAAGATGGTGATGCGGGTGTTCGACCCGGACGTGCTGGTGCGCAGTTTCTCGCAGCTCGGTTTCAGCAAGGAGGACTACCAGCACTGGCAGGCGATGACCGCCCACACCCACGGCATCGTGTTCGTCACCGGCCCGACCGGCTCGGGCAAGACCACCACGCTCTATTCCACCCTCAAGCAGCTGGCCACCAGCGAAGTGAACGTCTGCACCATCGAGGACCCGATCGAAATGGTGGAGCCCAGCTTCAATCAGATGCAGGTGCAGTCCAACATCGAGGTGGGCTTCTCCCAGGGCGTCAAGGCGATGCTGCGCCAGGACCCGGACATCATCATGATCGGTGAGATCCGCGACCTGGCCACCGCGGACATGGCGATCCAGGCGGCGCTCACCGGCCACCTGGTGCTCTCCACCCTGCACACCAACGACGCCCCCTCGTCGATCACCCGGCTGGCGGACCTGGGCGTGCCGTCCTATTTGATCTCCGCCACCGTGATCGGCGTCATGGCCCAGCGCCTGGTGCGCACGCTCTGCCCGCACTGCAAGACCGAGACCCGCCCCGACGAGGCGGCCTGGCAGGAGCTGGTGCGCCCCTTCAAGATGAGCGTGCCGGACACCGTCTGCCAGCCGGTGGGTTGCCTGGAGTGTCGCGGCACCGGCTACCTGGGGCGTATGGGTGTCTACGAGACCATGCCGCTGCACGGCACCCTGAAGGGCATGGTGGGGCGCAACGCGGATCTCGAGGCGATCACCCGGCAGGCCATCAAGGGCGGCATGAAGCCGCTGCGCATCAGCGGCGCCCAGAAAGTGGCCAAGGGCCTGACCACCATCGAAGAGGTGCTGCGCGTCACCCCCTCCCAGGACGTCCTGCTCTAGGGGGCGGCGAGTGGCGCACTGCGTTAACATTGGCGTTTTCCGCTTTGCCCGTGGACAATACCGGCCATGACTGATCCGGACTATTCCGGCCTGCCCGACGAACTCTCCGTGTTGGTGACCCGGCACTGGCAGCGGTTCCAGGAAGTGGGCCATGTTCTCCCCGACGCCCTTCTCAAAGACCTGCCCCGTGTCTGGGCGGGCTCCGATTACGTGGCGGAGCAATTCATTCGCGACGCGGACCTGGGGGACTGGCTGGCCGGCTGCGCGCTCAAGGCGCGTCTCGAGCCCGGGCGGCTGGGCGAGGAGATCAGCCAGGCGGTGATGGCCTGTGACGACGAGGACGCCCTCAAGGCCACGCTGCGCCGCCTTCGCCACCGCCATATGGTGCGCCTGATCTGGCGGGACCTCACCGGGCTGGCGGACTACCACGCCACCGTGGCGGACCTGTCGTTGCTCGCCGACACCCTGATCGCCACCGCCCTGGAAAAGCTCTACCAGTGGGCCTGCGAGCGCAACGGCACGCCCCGCGACGAGCAGGGCCGGCCGGTCAAGCTGGTGGTGCTGGCGATGGGCAAGCTGGGCGCCCGCGAGCTGAACCTGTCCTCGGACATCGACCTGATCTTCGCCTACGAAGACGAAGGGGAGATCGAAGGCGAGCGCCGCAACCTCACCCACCACCAGTTTTTCCTGCGCCTGGGCCAGCAGCTGATCAAGGCCCTCGACCAGACCACCGGCGACGGTTTCGTATTCCGGGTCGACATGCGTCTGCGCCCCTGGGGTAAGAGCGGCGCCCTGGCGGTGGGCTTCGACGCCATGGAAAGCTACTACGAAAACCAGGGCCGCGAATGGGAGCGCTACGCGCTGATCAAGATGCGCCCGGTGGCCGGCGACCTGGACGCCGGCGCGCGCCTGATCGAGCGGCTCAACCCTTTCGTCTACCGCCGCTATATCGATTACGGCGCGTTTGAATCGCTGCGCGAAATGAAGGGCCTGATCGAGCGTGAGGTGAACCGCAAGGGCATGCAGGCGGACGTCAAACTGGGCGCCGGCGGCATCCGCGAAGTGGAGTTCATCGTCCAGGCGTTCCAGCTGATCCGCGGCGGCCAGCTGCCCAGCCTGCGCGACCCGAACCTGATGAAAGTGCTGCCGATGCTGGTGGAGGAGGGCATGCTGCCCGAGGACGTGGTCGCCGAACTGGCCGACGCCTATGTCTTTCTGCGCGATGTGGAGCACCGCCTGCAGGCGGTCAACGACCGCCAGACCCAGCGCCTGCCCGACGACGAACTGGGCTGGCAGCGCCTCACCTTCGCCATGGATTTCTCCGCCCGCGCGCCGTTCGAACGGGCGCTGCGCCGCCACCGGGAGCAGGTGCGCTACCACTTCAGCCAGGTGATCGCCGACCCCCAGCAGGAGGCGGAAGTGTCCGAGGGCGACCAGGAGTTGCTCGACCTGTGGCGGGGCGACGTGGACCGTGACGCCGCGGTGGCCCACCTGGAGGCGATCGGCGTCCAGCAGGCCGGCGAGGTGTTGGATCAGTTGGAGAATCTGCGCCATTCCCGCAGCGTGGAGAACATGCAGCGCATCGGCCGCGACCGGCTCGACAAGCTGATGCCGCTGCTGCTGGAAGCGCTCGGCTACCAGGGCCACGGCGCGGTCACCGCCGCGCGGCTGATCTCGTTCGTGGAATCGGTGCTGCGCCGCAGTGCCTATATCGCCCTGCTGGTGGAAAACCCGGGCGCGCTGACGCAGCTGGTGAAGCTGTCCGGCGCCAGCCCCTGGATCGCCGAGCGCCTGGCCCGCCATCCGGTGCTGCTCGACGAACTGCTCGACGTCAGCACCCTGTATTCACCGCCGGCCCGCTCGCAGCTGGACGACGAGCTGCGCCAGCAACTGCTGCGCGTGGCCGAGGACGACCTGGAACAGCAGATGGAGGTGCTGCGTAACTTCAAGCAGGCCCACCTGCTGCGCGTGGCGGCCTCCGAAGTCACCGAGGTGCTGCCGCTGATGAAGGTCAGCGACTACCTGACCTGGCTGGCGGAAAGCATTCTCAACCAGGTGGTGATGCTGGCCTGGGAGCCCATGGTGGAACGCCACGGGCGACCGGTGCGCGGCGACGGCCAGCCGTGCAGCCCGGACTTCGTGGTGGTGGGCTACGGCAAGCTGGGCGGCATCGAGCTGGGCCACAACTCCGACCTGGATCTGGTGTTCCTGCACGACGCCGCCAGCGGCGGCAGCACCGACGGCGACAAGCCGGTCTCCAACGAGCAGTTCTACGCCCGCCTGGGCCAGCGCATCGTGCACATTCTTTCCACCCGCACCATGAGCGGCCAGCTCTATGAAGTGGACACCCGGCTGCGGCCCAGCGGCAGCGCCGGGCTGCTGGTGTCGTCCATGGAGGCGTTCCGCAAATACCAGCTGCAGGACGCCTGGACCTGGGAGCATCAGGCGCTGGTGCGCGCCCGGGTGGTGGCCGGCTGCAACCGTGCCCGCCAGCGTTTCGAGGCGATCCGCGACGAGGTGCTGTGCCGCGAGCGGGACCAGGAGGCCCTGCGCGTGGACGTGCTCGCCATGCGCGACAAGATGGTCGATCACCTGGCCTCCAACCAGCCCGGCTGCTTCCATCTCAAGCAGGACCCGGGTGGTATCGTCGATATCGAATTTATGGTCCAATACGGGGTTCTACGATGGGCCTCCCGCCACGGTGAACTGACCCGTTTCACCGACAATGTGCGGCTGCTTGAAACCCTCGCCGCTCTGGAATTGATGCCGGCCCAGGATGCCGGCCTGCTTCGGGAAGCCTACCTGGCCTACCGGTCCGCGGCCCATCGCGCGTCACTGCGCAAGGAAAAGTCCATCGTCGGCGACGGCGAGTTCCGCGAATTGCGGGACGGCGTGCGGACGATCTGGCAACACTGGTTCGATCTTTCGAAATAACAGCTCTACCTGTGGATTGGGAGTGTGACCGCCATGTCGATGGCTCAACGAGACGGTTTTATCTGGCTGGACAATGAAATGGTGCCTTGGCGCGAAGCCAAGACCCATGTGCTGACCCACACCCTGCACTACGGCATGGGCGTGTTCGAAGGCGTGCGGGCCTACGAGACCGCGCGGGGCCCGGCCATTTTCCGGCTCAAGGAACACACCGACCGGTTGTTCAACAGCGCCCACATCCTGAACATGAAGATTCCTTACACCAAGGAACAGATCAACCAGGCGCAGATCGACGCGGTGCGCGAGAACAAACTGCCGCACGCCTACCTGCGGCCGATGGTGTTCTACGGCAGCGAAGGCATGGGCCTGCGCGCGCACAACCTGAAAGTGCACGTCATGGTTGCCGCCTGGGAGTGGCCCGCCTACATGAGCCCGGAAGCCCTGGAGCTCGGTATCAAGGTGCGCACCTCCAGCTACACCCGGCACCACGTCAACATCACCATGTGCAAGGCCAAGGCCAACGGCAATTACATCAATTCCATGCTGGCCCTGAACGAAGCCCTGTCCGGCGGCGCCGACGAAGCGCTGCTGCTGGATAACGAAGGCTATGTGGCGGAAGGTTCCGGCGAGAACGTGTTCCTGATCCGCGACAAGGTGCTGTACACCCCGGAGCTGACCTCCTGCCTGGACGGCATCACCCGCAAGACCATCATCCAGCTGGCCGAGGAACACGGCTACACGGTGCGCGAGAAGCGCCTCACCCGCGATGAGTTCTACATCGCCGACGAGGCCTTCTTCACCGGCACCGCCGCGGAAGTGACGCCGATCCGCGAACTGGACGGCCGCATCATCGGTGAAGGCAAGCGCGGGCCGATCACCGAAGAGCTGCAGACCGTCTATTTCGATCTGGTGCGCGACAAGCACGACCGCCACCAGGAATGGCTGACCCACGTTTCCTGAGTGTCTGAACCGCGGCGCCCACGCATCCTGGTCGTCGGCCCGTCCTGGGTCGGCGACATGGTCATGGCCCAGACGCTGTTCGCCGAACTGCAGCGGCAGCGGCCCTGCGACATCGATGTGCTGGCGCCGGCCTGGTGCCGGCCGCTGCTGTCGCGCATGCCGGAAGTGCGCCAGGCACTGGATCTGCCGTTCGGCCACGGCGAACTGAAGCTGCGCCAGCGGCGCGCCGAAGGCCGTGCCCTGCGCGGCGGCTACGACCGCGCCTTCGTGCTCCCCAATTCCCTCAAGTCCGCCCTGATCCCGTTCTGGGCCGGCGTTCCGGTGCGCACCGGCTGGCGCGGCGAAATGCGCTACGGCCTGCTCAACGACGTGCGCAAGCTGGACAAAGAGCGTTACCCGCTGATGGTGCAGCGCTTCGTGGCGCTGGCCCTGGACGCGGACGCGCCGCCGCCGCCCCTGGAAACGATTCAGCCGCCCCGGCTGCGCGTGGACAGTGACGCCGTGGCCGCCGCCCGCGCCGACCAGCGGCTCGCCGACGACCGCCCGGTGCTGGGGCTGTGCCCCGGCGCCGAATTCGGCCCGTCCAAACGCTGGCCGGAATACCACTACGCCGCCGTGGCCCGCCACTGGATCGGGCAGGGCGGCCGGGTGTGGCTGTTCGGCTCCGGCAAGGACCGGCCGGTGGCCGAGCAGATTGTTGAAGCGCTGCCCGAGGCCCAGCGCGGCGAGGCGGCGATCCTGGCCGGCGCCACCAGCCTGGAGCAGGCGGTGGACCTGCTGTCGGTCACCGACGCGGTGGTCAGCAACGATTCCGGGCTGATGCACATCGCCGCCGCCCTGGGCCGGCCGCTGGTGGCGGTGTACGGTTCCACTTCACCCGGCTTTACGCCGCCGCTGGGCGAAGCGGTGGCGATTGAGCGGCTGGGGCTGGAATGCAGCCCCTGCTTCCAGCGCGAATGCCCGCTGGGCCACCTCAATTGTCTTCGCCAACTGGAGCCGGACCGGGTGATTCAGGCCCTGGCAAAGTTGCCGGGCGTGCCGCGATGAACCACGACGGACGGGCGGTATGCGTGTTCTGCTGATCAAAACCTCCTCCATGGGCGATGTGATCCACAGCCTGCCGGCGATCACCGACGCGGCGCGGGCGATCCCCGGCCTGCGGCTGGACTGGGTGGTGGAAGAGGGCTTCGCCGACCTGGCCGGCCGCCACCCGGCGGTGGAGCGGGTGCTGCCCTGCGCCCTGCGTCGCTGGCGCCGGCACCCGTGGCGCGCCCGGCGCAGCGGCGAGTGGGCCACCTTCAAGAACGCCCTGCGCGAACGCGAGTACGACGCCGTGATCGACGCCCAGGGCCTGATCAAAAGCGCCTTTATCACCCGCCTGGCGCGGGGCCCCAAGTTCGGCCTGGATAAAGCCTCCGCCCGCGAGCCCTGGTCGGCGTTGGCGCTGGACCGGCCGCTGCCGGTGCCCCGCGACGGCCATGCGGTGACCCGGGTGCGGCAACTGTTCGCCGCCGCCCTCGGCTACACCGCCCCGGACAGCGCCCCCGATTACGGCCTGCGCCGCACCCGCGCGCCGCGCCCGCTGGCCGGGCCCGGCGCCGAGCTGGTGTTCTGCCACGGCACCACCTGGCCCACCAAACACTACCCGGAAGCCTATTGGCGCGCCCTGGCGGAACGGGCCGCCGGCGCCGGCCAGCGGGTGTGGCTGCCGTGGGGCAACGACACCGAGCGCGCCCGCGCCGAGCGCATCGCGCAAGGGCTGGCCGGCGTCGAGGTGCTGCCGCGCCTGTCCCTGTCCACGCTTACCGACCGGATGCTGGCCTGGGACGGCTTCGTCGCCGTCGACACCGGCCTGGCCCACCTGGCCGCCGCCGCCGGGCTGCCCGGCGTGGCGCTGTACGGCCCCACCGACCCGCGCCTGACCGGCGTCTGGGGGCCGCGCGCCCGCTCCCTGGCGGCGGAGTTTCCCTGCGCCCCCTGCGTCCAGGAAAAGTGCACCTATCAAGGCAACCTGGGCCAGGGGGTGAACCCGCCCTGTTTCAGCAGCCTCAAGCCGCACCGCGTCTGGCAGGCGTTGATGGAAGTCACAGCGGACGGAGCCGCCGACCGGGTGCCGGCCACGGGGGGCGGCCGATGAAGCTGGCGTTCCTGCTGTTCGAATACTTTCCCTACGGCGGTCTGCAACGGGACATGGTGGCGATCGCCACCAAGGCGCTGGAGCGCGGTCATCAAGTGACGGTGTTCACCCGCGCCTGGCACGGCGACCCGGCCCCCGTCGACGGCCTGGAAGTGCGCACGTTGCCGTCCGCCGCCCGCAGCAACCACGCCAGCGACGCGGATTTCGCGCGCCGCGTGACCACGCAGCTGGACGGCTTCGACCGGGTGGTGGGGTTCAACAAGATGCCGGGGCTGGACTGGTACTACGCCGCCGACGGCTGTCTGGCGGACCGCTACCAGGGCCTGAAGACATTACTGCCGCGCTACCGCAGCAAGCTGGCCATGGAAGCCGCCGTGTTCGGGGCGGACGCCACCACCGGGGTGCTCTCCATCTCGCCGCCGCAGAAGGCGCTTTACCAGCGCCACTACGGCACCCCGGACGCCCGCTTCGTGTCGCTGCCGCCGGGCATCCGGCGGGACCGCGCGCAGCCCGCCGACCACCTGCACCGCCGCACCATCCTGCGCGCCGAGTTGGGCATCAGTGAGGTGACGCCGATGCTGCTGTTCGTGGGCTCCGGCTTTCGCACCAAGGGCCTGGACCGGGCCCTGCAGGCCCTGGCCGGGCTGCCCGGCGACGCCCGCCTGTTCGTGGTCGGCGAGGACAAGGCGGCGCCCTACCAGCGCCAGGCGCGACGCCTGGGCCTGGAAGGGCGGGTGCACTTCATGGGCGGCCGCGACGACGTGCCGGCCTGGCTGTGGGCGGCGGACCTGCTGGTGCACCCGGCCTACGCCGAGAACACCGGCACCGTGCTGCTGGAAGCGGCCATCGCCGGCCTGCCGGTGCTGACCACCCGCGCCTGCGGCTACGCCGACTACATCCGCGACGCGGACCTGGGCCGGGTGCTCGACGATCCCACCCCGGAGTCGCTGGCCGCCGCCGCGCGGGAATTGCTGGCCCTGGACCGGCCCGCCTGGTGGGAAAAGGCGGCCCGCTTCGCCGAGCAGGCGGACATCTACAGCCTCACCGACCACGCGGTGGACGCCATCGAAGGCGAGCCGCCGGGGGCAGGGCAATGAGCGCCCGGGCCCTGTTTCTGCGCGACGATCTGGCCGCCGCCTGGCGCGGGCGGGAGCCGTTCGCCCAGGCCGCCACCCAGCCCGGCGAGGTGTACCGGGCCCGCGAGGGCCGGCGCACGCTGCGGTTCGAGGCCGCCGGCCGGTCTTATTTTCTTAAGTACCACGGCGGCATCGGCTGGCGAGAGATCATCAAGAACCTGACCCAGGCCAAGGCGCCGGTGCTGGGCGCCATGTCCGAGGTGCGCGCGATCCGCGCCGTGGCCGCCGCCGGCATCGACACCCTGACCATCGCCGGTTACGGCTGCCGCGGCGCCAACCCGGCGCGGCAGGAATCGTTTCTGGTCACCGATGAGCTCAGCGACACGGTCAGCCTGGAAGAGCTGGGCGAGGCCTGGCGCCTGGACCCGGGCCCGGCGCCCTTCAAGTGGGCGCTGATCCGCCGGGTGGGCGAGATCGCCCGGGCCATGCACGGCGCCGGCGTGAACCACCGGGATTTCTACCTGGGTCATTTCCTCATCGACCGTGGCGCGGTGGCCGGGCACGACGCCGGCGCGCCCCTGTATCTGATTGATCTGCACCGCTCCCAGGTGCGCAACAAGGTGCCGCGCCGCTGGCGCAACAAGGACGTGGGCGGTCTGTATTACTCCACCGCCCGGCTGGACCTGACCCACCGCGACCTGCTGCGTTTCGTGCGCGCCTACACCGGCCAGCCGCTGCGTGAGGCGCTGCGCGAGCACGCCGCCCTGTGGCGCGCCAGCCGCAAGGAAGCGGAGAAAATCTACCGGCGCTATTTCGAGATCGAACCCAGCTTCCCGCTGCGCTACTGCGAGCATCCGGGGAAGGACATATGAGCGGCGCGCCGGCGTTTTCCATCGTGATTCCCGCCTACAACTACGCCCACTTCCTGCGCCGGGCGGTGACCTCGGCGTGCACCCAGGACGGCGCCGACGTGGAAGTGCTGGTGGTGGACGACGGCTCCACCGACGACACGCCGGCGGTGATGGACAAGCTGAGCGCCGAGTTCGGCGAGCGGCTGACCTATCATCGCCAGCCCAACCAGGGGCCGGCGGCGGCGCGGGCCAAAGGGCTGGCCCTGGCCCGCCACGACTGGCTGGTGTTTCTCGACGCCGACGACGAACTGTTGCCCGGCGCCCTGCGGGTGTTCGCCGATCTGATCGCCGCCCACCCGCGCAGCCGCGTCGCCATCGCCGGCCATCTGGCCCGCCACGGCGAGCGCGAGCGCCGGGTCGCGCCGGGGCCGGTGAGCGACAGCCGCCGAGCCAATTTCGCCGCCTACCTGGACAAACAACTGAGCCTGTCCAACGGCGCCTGCGCCCTGCACCGGTCGGTGTTCGACAGCGCGCCGCTGGCGTCGCCGTTGCCGCACACCGAGGACATGCCGGTGTTCGCCCATCTGATGGCCTGCTACGACGCCTGCAAAAGCGACCAGCCGGTGCTGCGGGTACACCACCACGGCGGCAGCCGCCGCAACGACGTGGCGGCGGCGCTGGCGCTGGGCATGGACCTGGAGCGCGCCATCTTCGACGACAACGGCCTGCCCGACTGGGCCGGCGAGCTGCGGCGCGGTTACCGGGCGCGGCGCGCCCTGTCGCTGCTCAAGCTGGCGGCCCGCGGCGGCCGGCCCGACCAGGTGCGTTTTTTCTTTCACCGCGCGCTCGGCGCCGACTGGCGGCGGGCATTGCAGCCGCGCTATCTGCGCCGGTACCTTGCCAGTTTTGTTCGCCGGGGGAAGCGATCGTGACCACCAGCGCCGCCGACACACCGCTCACCTGGCCGCAACTGGCCGCCCTGGACTGGGCGCGGTCCGGCGGCTTCACCCTGGATATCGACGGTGAGCCGTTGCGCGCCGAGGCGGTGCTGCGTCATTTGCCCGGCCGCCGTATCGCGGTGCGCGCCCGCTGGCGCGGCGCCACCGTGTTCGCCAAGCTGTTCTTCGCCGGCCACGCCGACGAAGCCGCCCGCGAGCTGGCCCGCCACGGCGCCCTGGTGGAGGCCGGGGTGCCGACGCCGGGGCTGATTTTCGAGACCGTCGGCAACCAGGGCCCGGAACGGGGCGCGGTGCTGATCCAGGAGTGGGTGGGCGGCCAGTCCGGCCAGGCGACCCTGCGCGGCGAGCAAGGTCTGGCGCTCGCCGGTGACCTGCTCGACAGCCTGTTCCTGCTCTACCGGGCCGGCCTGCGGCAGCTGGATCTGCATCTGGATAATTTTCTGTTCGACGGCGAACGCTTTCTCGTCATCGACGCCGGCGAAGTGGTGCCGCTGCCCGGCGGCCTGCGCTACGAACCGGCGATTCTCGACAACCTGGCGCTGTTCTGCGCCCAGGCACCGCTGGACCTGCGTGACCGGCTGCAGGAGCAGGTGGCGGTGCGGCTGCGTCAGGAGGGGCTGCGCAGTGAACCGCTGGCCGCCATGGTGCGCCGCCGCAGTGACCGGCGACTGCGCAGCGCGATGAAAAAGTGGCGCCGGGAAAGCTCCGCCATCGGCGTCTGGCATGAACAGCAGGAACAATGGCTGTACCGCCGTTCGCTGAACCGCGAGGAGTTCGAGGCCCTGTCGGCCTGGTTGCGTGACCCGAAGAGTCTGGCGCTGATCAAGGAAGGCAGCCGGGTGAGCGTGTACGGCAACGACCAGTGGATCGTGAAGCACTACCGGGAAAGCGGCCCGAAGACCCGCCTGCGCCGCGCGCTGTTCAAGACCCGCGCGGACATTTCCTGGGTGATGGGCTGGACCTGGGCGTTGCTGGGCGTGCCCACGCCGCGCCCGGCGATGCTGCGCCGCTGCGCCGACGGCGAGGCGGTGATCGCCTTTCCGCGCTTGGAAGGCACGCTGGCGTTGAGCACTCTGATGGAGGAACAGCGCGAGCGGGCCCGGCGCGTGGCGCCATCTGTGGAGCTGTGGCTGAAGCGGCTCGGCGAGACCGGCTTCTGGCACGGCGACGCCAAGGCGCAGAATATTCTCGTCGACGACCAGGACCGGGTGCACTTCATCGACCTGGACGGCGCCGGCTTCAGTGGTGTCAGCCGGCGCCGGGCCCGCAAACAGGCCCGGGATCTCAAGCGTTTCAAACGGAACTGGGTTCAGTTCGAGGAAAAGCCGCCGGCCCGCTAGCGGTTACAGCCGGCCGTCGCCGCCTTCCATCAGAGACCGGAAGCGGGCGTGGTAGCTTTCGATGCTGAACGATTCGTCGAAAATGCGGTACTGCTCGCGGCGGGTTTCTTCCAGCTGTTCCGGCGTGGCGCTGCCCAGATACTCCAGCACCGTTTTCACCGCCTCCGTGCTTTCCTTTTCAAACAGCCAGCGCTTGTCCCGCAGTATTTCTGGAATGCCGCCCACCGGGGTGCCGTAGCCGGGCACCCCGGCGGCGATCGCTTCCAGCATGGCGATGGGCAGGCCCTCGCGCAGCGACGGCATGATGAAGGCGTCGAACGCGGACACATAGCGGTAGGCGTTCTTGCGGCCGCCGGCGAAAATCAGCCGGTCCGCCAGGCCGTATTGCTTCGCCGCCTCGCGCATTTCGTCAAGCAGCTCACCGTCGCCGATCACCACCACATGGGGCGGGTTGTCCATCTGGCGCATGGCGTCGATCAAGTATTTATGGCCTTTCACCGGGCGCATGCGGCCGACGGTGCCGATCACCCTCGGCGCGTCCACCGGCACGCCCAGGTCGCGGCGCGCCTGCTCCCGGTCTAGCAGGTTGTCGCGCACGATCTTTTCGTTCACGGAATTGGGGATCGCCACCACTTCGTCCGGCGTGAAGCCGCGCAGCAGCATGTCCTGGCGCACCGCCTCGGAACAGGCGGCGAACTTCCAGCCGCGCATTAGCAGTTTGGCGAACAGGCGCCGGCGCGGGCGCTTGAATTCGCCCATGTTGTGCACCACCGAGATCTTGCGCACGCCGGGCAGGAACAGGGCGCACCAGGCCACGAACACCGACGGCTTCATGCGGTGGGTGATGATCACATCCGGTTTATCCCGGCGCAGCTGGCGCAGCACCTTGAGCACCGCCGAGGGGCGAATGCGCTTGATGTCCGACTTGCTGAAATTGAACGCCACCGTCTCGCAGCCGAGCCGCTCGCCCAGGTTGCCGGCCTCGCCGTGGAAGATATAAAAACTGCGGTCGTGGCCTTGGGCGGCGCGGATCACTTCCTCGAACAGATCCACGCCTTCCACGGTGTCATTGCGGTATTTGCATACCTGAACCACTTTCATTGCGTGTCTCCTGTTGTCTTACATAGGCGACCAGCAGCGCCATGGGGATCCACACGCTGGGCCAGTTATACATAAACGGCGTATAGGGATGAATGCCGTCGAACAGCACCGCGCTGAAGCCGGTGGCCATGGCCGCCGCCAACACCGAAATGCGCTGCGGGTAGCGCCGCCAGCCGCGCCACAGCGCCGGCGCCCACAGCATCACCCACAGCCCCAGCCCCAGAAAGCCGATGTGGTAGAGCAGCGACAGGAAATAGTTGTGCGGGTGGTCCTGCACCACCGGCTCGCCGTCGACCACGATGTGCAGCTCGCGGGTTTCGTTGGCCATGCCGTGGCCGGTCACCGGCGCTTCCAGAATCATTTCCCAGGTGGCGGACCAGAGCTGCGGGCGCTGGCTGGTGCCCCGCTCGGTGATCATTTCCGGGTTCAGGGCCAGCGCGGCGGCGGCGACCAGCACCACCGCCACCAGCGGCACCAGCAGCCGCCGTTTCATGGTAATGATCGGCAGCGCCATGCAGCCCACCGCCAGCGCCACCAGGGTGGAGCGGCGCTGGTTGGCGGCCAGATACACCAGCAGCGCCAGGGTGATCAGGTAAGGGGCGAGCCGGGTCAAACGTCCCGGCGGCAGTTGCCGGCTGGCGAAGAAAGCGAAGAACGGCAGCGTGATGCAATACATGCTGGCGTAAAGCTGGTTGGTGTCGAGCACCAGCCAGGGGCGGATTTCAAATACCTCGAACACGCCGTACAGCTGCGAGCTGAACGGCCGGTCGACGATAAAATAGTAGGCGAAGAAATCCACCAGAGCGGCCACCGCGGCGACCGCGGTGCCGATCAGCAGGGCGCCCCAGAACGCGCGCGGGTAGCGCTGCACGGCCAGCTCCACGAACGCGAACAGGGTGAAGATCTCGATCAGGGCACGCCCGAAGCGGCTGGGGTTGGGCGCCGGCCCGAAGAAGGTGGAGAAGGTGGCGTAGCATAGAAACGCCAGCAGCCAGCCGTGCCGTTTCAGCAGCGCCAGCGGCTGGTGCCGGGACGCCACCGCCACATAGATCAGCGCCGGCAGAAAGAACACCGCGTCCAGGGCGTTCATCAAACCGGTGCGGGACGGGAATACCAGCAAGCCGGAGAACATCAGGCTGAAGCACAGCGTCAGCCAGCCGCTGAACAGCACCGGGGCGGAGCCTGTGGAATCGGAGACGGAGCGGGGTCGGGTCATCGGTACGGATGGTCCTGGCCGGGCGGTTGGTGTTTGAAGCGTTTGTGCACCCAGAGATACTGCTCCGGGTGTTTGCGCACATAGCCTTCAATGGTGCGGTTGATGCGGGCGGTGTCCGCCTCGTCGTCGCCGCAGGGAAAATCCTCCAGCGGCGCGCCGAACTCGATCTCGTAGCGGCCGCCGGGCAGGCGGTAGTGGGCGCAGGGAATCACCTTGGCCTTGCCCATGCGCGCGATGCGGCTGGTGGCGGTGATGGTGGCCGCCGGCACCCCGAAGAACGGCACGAACACCGCGTGGGCGGTGCCGTAGTCCTGGTCCGGCGCGTACCAGACCACCTCGCCCTGGCGCAGCAGGCGCACGGTCTGGCGGATGTCGTTGCGGTCCACGGAGTGGTTGACCCAGGTGCCGCGGCCCTTGGTGATCAGATGATCGAGCAGGGGGTTGTCGTTGGGGCGGTAGACCACGCTGAAACGGAAGAATTTGCCGAGCAGGCGGCTGCCCACGTCGATGCTGTTGAAGTGCATGCCCAGCAGCATCACGCCGTGCCCTTCGCGGCGGGCGGTTTCCAGATGCTCCAGGCCGCTGACGGTGAGCCGCTTGTCCAGGTCGATGCGCTGGTTATGGAAGGCGCCGGCCATTTCCAGAATCGCCTCGCCGGTGCTGATCATGACGCGCCGGGCAAGGGCCTCGCGCTCCTGCTCGGAGAGCTCCGGAAAGCACAGCCGCAGGTTGGTGAGCGCCACCCGCCGGCGCGAGGCGGCCAGGTACCAGGCCAGGCGGCCGACGCCACGGCCGGCGGCCAGCAGCCAGTCCCAGGGCAGCTGGCCGATCAGCCAGAACAGGGCCAGCCCCAGGCGGGTCGGCCACAGGCGTGGGTCGGACGGAGACACCGGGCGGTGTCGGCGCTTTCCCATGGCGCGGTTAGCCCTGACCGGCGCGGACCGGCCGGCGCATGGTGTCGCGGTTGCTGAGGCTGGCCAGCATCAGCGCCAGGGGCAGCCACAGGCACATCCAGCTGGGGTGGAACGGCACCAGCAGGTAGGCGCCGGCGCTCAGCATGGTGAGCAGGCCGGGCAGCAGGGCGACCAGGAACACCGCGCCCTCGCGCTGTTCGCGGCCGGCGTCCGGCAGCCGCCAGGCGGGCACCGCCCAGGCGGCGATGAACAGCGCCAGGCCGATCAGGCCGGTGCTGTGCACCACCGCCAGCAGCACATTGTTGGGGTGCGGCAGCACGCGCAGGCCGTCCGGAATCGAAACCAGCAGGGAGTCACCGCCCTCCTGGCTGAGCCCGTTGCCGAACAGCGGGTGGCTGAAATACATGCCGGCCTGGCGCAGCACCTCGAAATCCAGCGCCAGATAGAGCGCCACCGCCCCGGCCAGGGCGGCCAGCAGCCGCTGCTGGTAGCGCAACAGCACCCAGCCCAGGGCCAGCACCAGCAACATGGCGCCGGACTGCCAGTGCACCGCCACCAGGAAGGTGAAACCCACCAGCGCGCCGGCGCCGCGGCGGGCGCCCTTGGGGGTGAAGCCCTCGTCCAGGGTCTGGGCGAGCAGAATGAACGACGGCGCCACCAGCGCCATGGTGCCCAGCAGCGGCCCCGGCTGGGGCAGGTTGAAGATCAGGCTGGCGGGCTGGCTGAACAGCGGGCTGGTGAGCGGCTGAATGGTGTAATAGCTGACCATGATCACCGCCAGCACCACCATGGCGGTCATGGCGCCGTTGGCCAGCGCCTGTTTCAGGGTGTGGCGGTAATAAAGATGCACCCAGCGGAGGATGCCCACCAGGATGATGATTTCCACGGCGGCGCGGATGGTGCGCGAGCTGTTGGCGTCCTCGGCCCAGACCATGGTCAGCAGGGTCCAGCCCAGAAAGGCGTACAGCGGCACCAGCCAGGGGTCCAGCAGCAGGCGCCGGTCGCCGCTCACCAGGGCGCGGGTGAGCAGCGTCAGCGACGGCAGGAAGAACAGGACGTCCACCACGTTAAGCAGCGCCACCCGCGAGTGGAACAGGAAGGGCCCGGTGAACATGACCGCGAAAGAGACCGTCAGCCACAGTCTCAGCCACCTTCCCTGCAGTGCGTTGTGGCGCAAAGCCGTCATAGAATTATGTCCTGTCTCGAATCGTAGTCGCGCCGGGGAGGGCCCTGGTCCGGCCGCACCCGCCCGGCAAGCGGCAAAGTGTACTCAGCGGGGCTGCTCGCATCCACCGCTATGCTACACTGCGCGCCAGTTTGAGGCTCCCCGTGGCGCAGGAGTAGGTGATGCACAACCCGCGAATTCCCCCCTTTGGCCAGGCCCGCGTGCTGGTCGCCGGCGACGTGATGCTGGACCGTTATTGGCACGGCCCGACCGGACGTATCTCTCCGGAGGCCCCGGTGCCGGTGGTGCGCGTCACCGAACTGGAGGACCGCCCCGGCGGCGCCGCCAACGTGGCGCTCAACATGGCCGCCCTGGGGGCCCGGGCGGAACTGGTGGGGCTCACCGGCCAGGATGAGGCCGCCGGCATTCTGGAGCAACGCCTGGGCGCCGCCGATGTGCTGTGCGACTTCCAGAAAGTGGCCGGGCTGCCCACCATCACCAAGCTGCGCGTGATCAGCCGCCAGCAACAATTGCTGCGGCTGGATTTCGAGGAGTCCTTCCAGGACCAGGACCCGGCGCCGTTCGCCGAGAAGGTCAAAGGCCGGCTGGCCGGCTGCGGCGCCCTGGTGCTGTCCGATTACGCCAAGGGCGCCCTGCGCGACTGCCCCGGGCTGATCGCCCTGGCCCGCGAGGCCGGCGTGCCGGTGCTGGTGGACCCCAAGGGCAGTGATTTCGGCCGCTACCGGGGCGCCACCCTACTGACCCCCAACCTGGCCGAGTTCGAGGCCGTGGTGGGGCCGGTACCGGACGAAAAGACCCTGCTGGAAAAAGGCCAGGCACTGATGGCCGAGCTAGATCTGGGCGCCTTGCTGATCACCCGCAGCGAGAAGGGCATGACCCTGCTGCGCGCCGGCCAGACGGAGCTGCATCTGCCGGCCCACGCCCGCGAGGTGTTCGACGTCACCGGCGCCGGCGACACCGTGATCTCCACCCTGGCGGTGTCCCTGGCCGCCGGCGCCGATCTGGCCGAGGCGGTGGTGCTGGCCAACATCGCCGCCGGCATCGTGGTCGGCAAGCTGGGCACCGCGGTGGTGTCCGCCCCGGAGCTGCGCCGCGCGGTGCACCAGGCTGGCGGCCCCGGCCGCGGCGCCATGACCGAGGAACAGCTGCTGATCGCCATCGAGGACGCCCGCGCCCAGGGCGAGAAGATCGTGTTCACCAATGGCTGCTTCGACATCATCCACGCCGGCCATGTGGGCTATCTGGATTCCGCCCGCCGCCTCGGCGACCGGCTGGTGCTGGCGGTCAACAGCGACGATTCGATCCGCCGGCTCAAGGGGCCGGGCCGCCCGATCAACTCCCTGGAGCGCCGCATGGCGGTGCTGGCGGCGCTGGAGGCGGTGGATTACGTGGTCGCCTTCGACACCGACACGCCGGAGCCGCTGCTGGAAAAGGTGCGCCCGGACATTCTCGTCAAAGGCGGCGACTACAGCGTCGACCAGGTGGTGGGCGCCGACATCGTCAAACGCCACGGCGGCCGCGTGGAAGTCCTCGACTTCGTCGAGAACATTTCCACCACCCACATCGTGCAAAAAATCCGCTCCGAATAGCACCGTGCTTCGAAAGCGGGGCCGCTTGTGGGAGCTTGCCCTGCAAGCGAAAGGGTGGCTTGTGCGAGCGGGCCATGCCCGCGAAAGGCCGGCTTGCCGGCCGGCAGGATTCCAGAGGCCGTTCTGACGGCCGCACAAACAGCGTCTCTGGAATCCTGCCGGCAAGCTTCGCTTGCCTTTCGCGGGCAAGGCCCGCTCCCACAAGGCCCGCGGTTACAAGGTCTTTCTGTAGCGCGACGGGGTCTGCCCGGTCCAGCGTTCGAAGGCGCGGATGAAGGCGGCCGGCTCGCTGTAGCCGAGCAGGCCGGCGATCTCTTCCACGCTGCGTGACGAATCCGCCAGGTAGCCGCGCGCCTTCTCCAGCCGTACCCCATCGAGAATTTTCTGGTAGCTGCGCCCGGCGTCGCCGAGCCGGCGGCGGAAGCTGCGCTCGGGCATGTCAAAGGTGGCGGCGGCCCGGTCAGCGCCGGGGAACTCACCGATAAACAACTCCAGATAGGCCGCCACGCGGTCGGGCAGGCCCTCCGGGGCTTCCGCTTGGCGCCGTGCCAGCAGGGCGTCGCACTGGTTCTGGTACATCTCCTGGGCGGTGCGGTTGTAGCCGGGCAGTGGCTGGGCCATGTCCTGGTTGCGGATGGTCGCCTGGCACCAGGGCTGGTCGAACTTCACCGGCGCCCGGTAAAAATCCTCGTAGATGGATGCTTCGGCGGGTTCGGGAAACGGCAGCCAGACTTCCAGCGGCGCCAGGTTGAGGCCCAGCTGGGTCTGAATCTCGTTGACCAGGTTGAAGGTGCCGGTCATGTCCCGGTCGATGAGGATGCGCCGCACGCTGTCCGGCAGCGGCACCGGCTCCAGAATTAGTTTGGTGGTGTCCTCGCCGGGCACCAGCGACAGCTGGCCGTAGAGGTAGGTGAGCGCCTGGTAGCGGACGCCGATCTGAAAGCCCTGGAAGGCGGTGCGGCTGGTCATCAGCAGCATGGTCAGGGGGCCGTAGCCGGCCAGCCCGAAGCGCTTGCCCATCTCGAAGCCGAACAGCGGATCCCCGGCCAGCGGCAGCAGTTCGGTGAGCACCGCCAGCTCCCGGTCGCGCTCGATCTCCCCGTTGGGATCCAGCCGCTCCGGCTCCAGGCCGTGGCGGGCCAGCACCGGGGCACAGTCCACGCCCCGCTCTTCGAGCACATCCACGGTGGACATCAGGGCAAGAATGGAACGCAGGGGCATGGGAAACGCCTTGGCCGGAATTATCAATTTTCCGGTCAGCTTAACACCTTTATCCGGGGCCGGGACAAGGTAAAGTGCCGGGCAGTGATGACCAACAGGGTCCAAGACCGTGGTCGGTAATAGGGAGAACAAGATGAACAGTCGAGCGAAGGTCTATCAGTACGCGCGGCCGGTGAAAGTGGCCATCGTGGGCGGCGGTTTCGGCGGCCTGTGCATGGCGATCAAGCTGCGCGAAGCCGGCATCGAGGATTTCGTACTGCTGGAGAAAGCCGAGCAGGTGGGCGGCACCTGGCGGGATAACAGCTACCCGGGCTGTGCCTGCGACGTGCAGTCGCACATGTATTCCTTTTCCTTTGAGGGCAACCCGGACTGGTCCGCCCGCTACAGCGGCTGGAAGGAGATCCAGGACTACATCCTGCGCACCACGGAGAAGCACGGCATTCAGGAAAAGACCCGCTTCAACGCCGAGGTGTACGGCGCCCATTTCGACCAGGACAAGGCACTCTGGACCCTGGACCTGAAAGACGGCAGCCAGGTGGTGTGCCAGCACTGGGTGCTCGCCAGCGGCCCCCTGCATGTGCCGCAGATTCCCAACTTTCCCGGCCTGGACCGCTTCAAGGGCAAGGTGTTCCATTCCTCCCAGTGGGACCACGACTACGATCTCACCGGCAAGAAGGTGGTGTCGGTGGGCACCGGCGCCAGCGCCATTCAGTACGTGCCGCAGATCGCCCCGGAAGTGGAGCGGCTCACCGTGGTGCAGCGCACCCCGGGCTGGATCATCCCCCGCGACGAGCGCACCTACTCCAAACTGACCAAAACCCTGTTCCGGCGCTTCCCGCTGCTGCGCAAGCTGCACCGGGTGCGGCTCTACTGGAGCAACGAGTCCCGGGTGGTGCCGATCTTCCACCCGCGCCTGGCGGGCCTGCTGGAAAAAGTGGTCAAGCAGTTCATCCGTTTCCAGGTTAAGGACAAGGAGACCGCCCGCAAGCTGACCCCCAGCTACACCCTGGGCTGCAAGCGGATCATGATCTCCAACCGCTACTACCCGACCTTCAACCGCGACAACGTGGAGCTGTTCACCGAGGGTGTCAAGGAAGTGCGCGAGAACAGCATCGTGTTCACCGACGGCAGCGAACGGGAGATGGACTGCCTGATCCTGGGCACCGGCTTTATCGTCGACCCGCGCATCTACATGAAGGATTTCCCGATCACCGGGCTGGGCGGCCGCAAGCTGCAGGACGACTGGGCGGACGCCTCCGAGGCCTACCTGGGCATCACCGTGGCGGGCTACCCGAACATGTTCCAGATGGTCGGCCCCAACACCGGCCTGGGCCATAATTCGATCATCTTCATGATCGAGTGCCAGGCGGAGTACATCCGCGACGCGATCCAGAAGCTGGACGCCAAGGGCGGCGACTACTTGGACGTGAAGCGCGCCGAGATGGACGCCTTCAACGACAAGCTCCAGGAAGACGTGTCCGGCACCGTCTGGCAGCAGGGCGGCTGCAGCAGTTGGTACCAGCAGGCGGACGGCAAGAACGTGGCGATCTGGCCCTACAGCACCTGGCGCTACTGGCTGAAAACGCGCCGCGTCGAGGACCGCGTCTACCACTGGGAAAAGGCCCGCCAGCCGCAGAAAGCCGCCTCCTGAGTCTTCTGGAGCGGCCTGGTGGGAGCGCTGGTGGGAGCGGGCCCAGCCCGCGAAAGGGTGGCTTACAGCCACCTGGCAGGATCCCAGAGACTTTTCTCTCCAGAAAGCCCGCACCGGTATCGGGTGGGCCCGTCCAGGACACGCTGCAAGTACGTCCATGTAAGCTCGGATTTGGCCATCCCTGGCCAAATGAGAGCGCCCAGGGGTGAGGCAAGCGTGTTGCGAAGCACTGCTTCGCGCGCCGCCGAACGCCGCCCATCTGTGATGGGTGGCCGGGCCCGCT